>ENA-OOWV01000110-OOWV01000110.1-human-gut-metagenome-genome-assembly--contig:-NODE-110-length-65297-cov-10.001119_pt1 | contig 65297 bp, 59 predicted proteins | sample MGYA00241584_ERZ501337 | MGnify/ENA primary metagenome ERZ501337 (study PRJEB25962, sample SAMEA2042744) | human gut metagenome | biome: human gut; feature: human-associated habitat; material: faeces... | reverse complement strand
ACTTAATATTGTAAAATTAAAAGATAAAGAAAAGGAGGAAATATATAAAGAGGCTAATTGTTTATTTGATAAAAAAGAACCATTCATAATAAATACAATTTATAACAAACTAACAGAAGTTGCAGAATCTGAAAAAGATTTAAATATAGACGGTTTTTTTAGGTTTAGAATGAGAGATTTTATGGTGTATATATCAATAATAAGTGATATAGCATTTGAAGAATATTTAATAAGAAAAGATAAAAATCAATTTATAAATACTTTAAAATTCTTTATAGAATCTCAAGAACAAAAAATTGATTTATTGATAATACATATAATGAGAAATGGCGACTTTAGGTTTTATGATAAATATGGTGATGAAATAAACAATAAAGAAAGTGAAGAAATGATGAGTATGATTATGAAGGAGGATTTAAACCTCGAAGATTGCTTAATAAGCGTATTACTATCTTTATGTCCTAAGAAAGTGGAAATAATAGATGATTTGAAAAATGAGACATCAAAAGAAATCATAGAAAATATGAAAATAATATTTGAAGGCAATGTAAATATTGTACCTAAAAAGTAATAAAATTTAAAAGAAATTTGTTGAATATTATTGTTGAATGATTATTAAGTATCTGTTATAATCTAAATCAGAATAGTTAAAAATTATAATATAATTGCGATGAAGAGGACAAGTAAATTAGAATCTATTTTGCTAGAGAGTAAGGTCACCGGCTGAAAGCCTTATAAAATAATCTATTTGAAAAACTACCTCGGAGCGGAACTTATTAGCATTAGATGTGAAAGTGTTCGGTTGACAACCTTATAGTCATCAAGAGGATTTGTTTATTATATAAATAAATCAACTTGGGTGGAACCACGATATAACACTCGTCCCAACTTTATGGGACGAGTTTTTTTATTTTAGATTATTATAAATTAAAAATTTATTTTGAAAAAATATAGGAGGCAAAAAATGATTAAAGTTACATTAAAAGACGGTTCAATTAAAGAATTCGAAGGCAAAGTATCAGTATTAGATATTGCAAAATCAATCAGTGAAGGTTTAGCTAGAGCTGTTGTTGCAGCTTCAGTTAACGGTGAAACAGTAGGTCTTGACTATGAAGTATGTGAAGATTGCGAATTAAACTTATATAAATTCGATGATGAAGAAGGAAAAGATGTATTCAGACATACATCAGCTCATATATTAGCTCAAGCTATAAAGAGATTATACCCAGAAGCTAAATTTGCAATAGGACCAACTGTAGAAAATGGATTCTACTATGATATAGACTTAGATCATAGATTAACTAATGAAGATTTAGAAAAATTAGAAAAAGAAATGAAGAAAATAGCTAAGGAAGATATAGCTGTTGAAAGATATGAATTACCAAGAGAAGAAGCTTTAGCATGGGCAAAAGAAAATAATGAAATATATAAAGTAGAACTTATAGAAGATTTACCAGAAGGGGAAGTAATATCTTTCTATAAGCAAGGAGACTTTACTGACTTATGTAGGGGACCTCACTTACCTTCAACAAAAAAAGTTAAAGCAGTTAAATTATTAAGCGTAGCTGGAGCTTATTGGCGTGGAGATGAAAAAAACAAAATGCTTCAAAGAATATATGGTATATCTTTTGAGAAAAACAAAGACTTAGAAGAATACTTACACATGTTAGAAGAAGCTAAGAAAAGAGACCATAGAAAATTAGGTAGAGAATTAGACTTATTCTTTATACCTGAAGAAGGTCCAGGATTCCCATTATTCTTACCAAAAGGTATGGAACTTAAGAACGAATTATTAAAGTTCTGGAGAGAAATACATAGAGAAGATGGATACCAAGAAATAGAGACTCCAATAATACTAAATCAAAAATTATGGGAAACTTCAGGACATTGGTACAATTATAAAGAAAATATGTACACTGTAGATATAGATGAGCAACAATTTGCTATAAAACCAATGAACTGTCCAGGTTCTTTAATATATTATAATGCTAAGCCACATTCATATAAAGAATTCCCTATGAAAGTTGCTGAACTTGGTAGAGTTCATAGACATGAATTATCAGGTGCATTACATGGACTTATGAGAGTTAGAGCATTTACTCAAGATGATGCACATATATTCATGTTACCAGAACAAATAAAGGATCAAATAAAAGGTGTTGTAGATTTAATTGATAGAGTTTATAAGACTTTTGGATTTGAATATCACTTAGAATTATCAACTAGACCTGAAAACTCAATAGGTTCAGATGAAGAGTGGGAAGCAGCTGAAAATGGTTTAAGAGAAGCTTTAGAAGAGCTTAATTTACCATATATATTAAATGAAGGTGATGGAGCATTCTATGGTCCTAAGATAGACTTCCACCTAAGAGATTGCTTAGGAAGAACATGGCAATGTGGAACTATACAATTAGATATGCAATTACCTCAAAGATTTGACATAACTTATATAGGTCAAGATGGTGAAAAACATAGACCAGTTATGATACACAGAGTTGCATTTGGAAGTATAGAAAGATTCATAGGTATATTAATAGAGCATTATGCTGGTAAATTCCCAGTTTGGTTAGCTCCAACTCAAGTTAGAATATTACCTATATCAGATAAGTATAATGATTATGCAAATGAAGTTAAAAAAGCTTTATTTGATAGAGGAATAAGAGTTGAAATAGATGATAGAGCAGAAAAGACAGGATTCAAGATAAGAGAAGCTCAGCTTCAAAAAATACCTTATATGTTAATAGTTGGTGAAAAGGAAGCTGCTGATAAGACTGTATCTGTAAGATCAAGAGATAACGGTGAAGTAGGAAGCATAAGTTTAGATGAATTTATAACTACTATATCTGAAGAAGTTGAAAGTAGAAAGAATGTAATACAAGACTAATTTATAATAAAAAGAGTAATCTATATTTTAGATTACTCTTTTTGTTTTAACACATTTCTTTTCTTATTAAAGATTTTAATTCTTCATGAGTCATAGTTTCATTTTCAAATAAATGATTTGAAACTATATGTAGGTCATTTATGTTATTTCTTAATATATCTAAAGTTTCGTTATAACAATCTTGTACTATTCTATTAGCCTCATCTTGTATTTTTTCAGATAAAAATGTTTTATTATTTCCATCTAAAGTCATAAATCCTAGATTACTCATTCCATACTCACAAACCATCTGATTAGCTATCTCTGTAACTTTCTTTAAGTCATCCTTTGCTCCAGTAGATTTATGATTGAATATAATTTCTTCTGATGCTTTTCCTGCAAGAAGTATTTTCATTTTTCCAAGAAGTTCTTCTTTAGTATAGATGTATCTATCTTCATCAGGTAATTGTAGAACATAACCTAAAGCCTGTCCTCTTGGAACTATTGATATTTTTTGTATAGGGCAAATTCCTACTAAATCACTAACTAGTGCATGTCCAGCCTCATGATAAGAGACTATTTTCTTTTCTTTCTCGATTAGAGTTGAGTTTTTTGACTCAAGTCCAGCTATAACTCTTTCTAAGGCTTTGTCAAAGTGAACTTCAGTGATTACATCGGTGTTATCTCTTACAGCAAAAATTGCAGCCTCGTTAGCTATATTAGCAAGATGTGCACCGTTAAATCCATGAGTTTTTTTAGCTAAAGTTTCTAAATTTACAGAAGGAGCTATTGGCTTATTGTTAGTGTGAACTTTTAAAATTTCATATCTAGTATGATAGTTAGGAGCACCTATATGAACATGTCTATCAAATCTACCGGGTCTAAGTAAAGCTTCATCAAGTAAGTCAAGTCTATTAGTAGCGCCTATTATTATTACATTTGAATCTTTAGTAAAACCATCCATTTCTACTAAAAGCTGATTTAATGTTTGGTCTTTTTCATTATTACTTTCTAAATGTCTTTTAGCACCTATTGCATCAATTTCATCTATAAATATTATACATGCAATCTCTCATTGTGCAAATATTTATTCTAAACACCAGCTCTTTTTACCATACAACTTCCGTGCTACCGCAAATGCTTCCTCAGGAATCCCCATTTCTCTATACATTTCCTTCCAGTCCTCTGTAAGTTGTCCTTTTAATTCAAGCTGTGTTTTCCTGTTTATACCCGAAAATACCCCAAACCATTTACGGACATCCGGATTGCTTTTGTAAAAGCTGCCACCCTCACGCTTTATCTGCATGTCCATAACTGCTGTTATCTGTAACATAAGATGCAATTCACCGGTTACATCAGACGCCTCCATGAGAACATCAGGTCTTTTGTTGTAAAAGTCCATAAAGTACTGCATAGCACCCTTTGTATCCTCTTTTGCAAGAAAAGACGACAAAACTGCTTTCAGCTCCCTTGTTTCGGCTTTTTCGCCAACCATTCCAACCTTGCATTCCTTTACATTGATATTGTTTACTCTCACCCACACAAGCAATAAGAATTCAGATATAAAGCCAAACACACGCCTGTGGTATGAATCCTTATCAGTCTCCATATCAATGCGTTTCTGAACCTCAAAGAATATCGTAAACAGCCACTCAGCATATTTATCAAAAAGCTCTTTAGAAGTGACTATCATATTTCCAAAATATGTCTCATTGCCATTAACAAGCTGTATAAATGTATCATAATACTCGGGATATAATTCCTTAATAACTTCACCTGTCATGTCAAGCGCAGTTACATTATGATTAGCAGAAAATCCGTAATGATATGAATTATTAAGAACGACTCTCTTGGTTGTAACAAGTTCGTACTCCTTAAAAATCTGCTCATACTGCTTTTCATTCATAATATGCTCGTTCTCATCAATAAGATATCTTCTGTAATGGCATGTTCCAACATAATTAATATCATGCACATTTTTCCATATCCAATATAATCCTGTAAGTTCACTATAATAACCGTTAAGAGCCGATATATTATCTCCTGTATCGTCCCTGAGATACCCCAGTGGTGAATTAATTGCTGTACCTACCTGAAGCGGCACATACATATTATCATCAGGCTTTGTAAAATGTTTATGTGTAAGTGTGTAAATTGTTAAGTCCATATTCACCCTTTATGCCAGAAATCCACTGGCTCATACTCCTGCAATTTTGCAAGAAATCCAAGTTTTCCAAGCTCCTCCTGAATTAAATCCAGTGTCTGTTCGTCATCCGCAACAATTGTATGATAATGATATCCTGATGTCACATTCATCAATAGGCTGCTCTTTCCATTTGCAATTTCCTCAAGATATTTCCTGATATCACGCCTTGAATGTATATTCATCTCCGCTCTTATAACACCATATACCTTGTGATATACAAAAACGTCTCTTATCCATCCACCCATGTCAACTATTGCTCCAAGCTCTGCTTCCACCTCATCATCTTCATGTTTAACCTTAAGTATGCGGCTGTACTCCTGCTTATCATTAAGCACATAGCCTCTGTTAGTTGAGAAAACATCTATATTCTTCGCGCGGATAAGCGCTATATCCTGCACTATAACCTGCCTGCTTACATCTAATATCTGTGCAAGCTGTGTACCCGGCACAGGACTTGACGAATGTTTTAATATATCTACTATCTGATTTCTTCTCTCTTCTCCATTCATTGCTACAACTCCCCAGTTCACCCCGACAATAATTACTCCTGTACAGGATGAAGATTTTTTAATGAAATGTCCATAATTGGTGCAGAATGTGTAAGTGCACCACTTGATACAAAGTCTACACCAAGGTCAGTAATTTTTGCAATGTTTTCTTTAGTTACATTTCCCGAAACTTCAACTAAAGCTTTTCCACCAATTATATTCATAGCCTCTCGCATATCCTCATGACTCATATTATCAAGCATAATAATATCTGCACCTGCCTCAACAGCTTCACGCACCATTGAAAGGTTCTCAACTTCAACTTCTATCTTTCTTACAAATGGTGCATATTCCTTAGCCATTGTAACTGCCTGCTTAACTCCGCCTGCAGCACCTATATGGTTATCCTTAAGGAGTACTCCGTCTGTAAGATTATATCTGTGGTTATTACCACCTCCGATTCTGACAGCATACTTCTCAAATATACGGTTATTAGGTGATGTCTTTCTTGTATCAAGAAGCTTTGTCTTAGTTCCTGCAAGCAGCTTCGCAACACCATTAGTATATGTCGCAATTCCACTCATTCTCTGGAGATAATTAAGTGCTGTTCTTTCTCCACACAGAAGAACTCTTATATCTCCTCTTACAACTGCCATCTTCTGACCTTTCTTAACCTCATCCCCGTCTTTTGCAAAAAATGTAATCTCTACATCTTCATCAAGCAGTTCAAATGTTCTTGCAAATACCTGCAGACCACATATTATTCCGTCCTGCTTGCATATAAGCTCGACTTCTCCAAGTTTTGGTTCTGGCATAACACTGTTAGTTGACACATCCTCACTTGTAATATCTTCTTTAAGTGCTCCAAGAATGAGCGGATCCACATTTAACTTTAAAGTAACTTTATCAAACATATCATTTCTCCATTTCTATATATTATGCGTAATTCTTCTTCTGGCTTTCTTCATAGGCTTTATCTGCCTCTTCAATCTTTTTATTGACTAATTCTGCATATTCTCCGTCAATTTTCGACTCATCTGCATATTTTTCTGCATCAAATGTATCAAAATATGTAATCTCATCCTGTGTCGGTTTTACAACTGCATTTTCAGTAATATCAAGCGCTGCCCTCTTTGCAAACACAAGACTTTCAAGAAGTGAATTGCTTGCAAGCCTGTTTCTTCCATGAACTCCGTTGCAGGCTGTCTCGCCTATTGCATACAGGTTATCCATTGTTGTTCTGCTCTCATGGTCTACCTTAATTCCTCCCATGAAATAGTGCTGTGCAGGAACAACCGGAATACACTCTTTTGACGGGTCATATCCCTTATCAATACAATACTGCACTATATTAGGAAAATGCGTTTTTAATTCTTCTTCAGGTATTGTCCTTAAATCTTCCCATACAAAGTCTGTATTGTCCTTTGCCATCTGTTTTCTAATCTCTTCTGTAAGCAGGTCTCTTGGTAGCAGCTCATTAACAAATCTTTTTCCATTCTTATCATAAAGCTTTGCGCCTTCGCCTCTTACTGATTCAGATATAAGAAAGCTCCTGTCTTCCTCTTTGTCAGAATAAAATGTTGTCGGATGAATCTGGACATAATTAATATCCTTTAATTCTACTCCATGCTTTATAGCAATTGCAATTGCATCTCCTGTAAGATGTCTGAAATTCGTTGAATGTCTGTATAAACCACCAATTCCACCTGTAGCAAGTACAACATCTGAAGCTTCTACCTTAATAAGCTCTCCATTTTCTGTCCTTATAACCGCACCAAGGCATCTGTTATCTCTGCTTATTATATCAAGCAGTCTTGTGTATTCCATAATTGTCACATTTGGAAGAGTTCTCACCTTCTCTAACAGATGGCTTGTTATCTCTTTACCTGTAATATCTTCATGGAATATTATCCTGTTAGATGAATGAGCTCCTTCTCTTGTGTATGCAAGACTTCCGTCAGCCTCTCTTGCAAATCTTGCTCCACAATCGACAAGATCTTTTACTACATCTGCTGATGAACGGATCATTATTTCAACAGATTTCTTATCATTTTCATAATGGCCGGCTTTCATTGTATCTTCAAAATAACTGTCGTAATCTTCTTCACATTTTAGCATACACATACCGCCCTGTGCCAGAAATGAATCACTGCTCTCACAATCAGACTTTGTTATCATAAGAATCTTCTTATCAGCAGGCAGATTCATTGCCATATACAGACCAGAACAGCCACATCCGGCTATCAGCACATCTGTTTTAATTGTATTATTCATAGGATACCTCCATTCTTTCTGCGCATACTACAATCTTACTTTGCAAGCTCAAGCATTCTTGTAAGTGGCTTCATTGCTTTCTTTGCAACTTCTTCATCTACAAACACTTCATTATTTTCCTGTTCAAGAACATCAAGCACCTTATCTAAGGTTACCATCTTCATGTTGACACATACCTGGTCAGGCTTTAATGTATACAGTTTCTTGCCAGGTGCCTTTTTTCTTATCTCACCAAATACACCATCAACTGTTGCAATTATGAATTCCTCACAATCTGTATCTACAACATAATCAATAATTCCTGATGTACTGCCTATGTAATCAGCATATTTTAATACTTTCTCTGTACATTCAGGGTGTGCTGCAAGCTTTGCCTGTGGATATTTCTTCTTAGTTTCAACGACCATATCCTCTGTTATCGCGACATGTCTTGGACAGAAGCCTTTATTAAGAATCACATTTTTCTCTGGCACCTGCTTTGCAACGAATCTTCCAAGATTCTGATCAGGAATAAAGAAGATGTTTTTATTAGGAAGGTTCTTTACTATCTTTACTGCATTTGATGATGTCACACAGACGTCTGAATAAGTCTTTAGCTCTGCCGTTGAATTGATGTAACAGACAACTGCAAGGTCATCATACTGTTCACGCATCTTAAGAATTTCTTCCTTAGTTGCCATATGTGCCATTGGACAATCAGCCCCCGGCTCTGGCATAAGCACCTTCTTTTTCGGATTAAGAATCTTAGCACTCTCACCCATGAACTCAACACCCGCAAATACTATAATATCCTGTTCTACCTTAGTAGCTACCTTGCTAAGATAGAATGAATCCCCAACATAATCAGCAACTTCCTGAACATCTTCATCTACATAATAATGTGCAAGAATAACTGCATTCTTCTCTTTTTTCAACTTTAAAATATCACTTGTAACTGACATATTGCTTCTCCAATCGTTAAGGTTTACATATGCTTGACTTGCGTTTTACATACATTGTGCTAGAGTATACCACGAATGTTTACATGTGACAAGATAGTTGTAAAATTTTCTGTATAGTTAATGTAAAAGCCATTCCTGATGCAATATTTAGATTAAATGCAAAAAGCCCCGGGGAAATCATTTCTTAATTGATTTCTCCGGGGACTTTTTCCTAATCCATTACCTATTCATTATGAATTTTCAATCATATCAAAACTTATAAATCTTCCTCAATATGTTCTCTTCCCTGTGCGATTATGCTTCTTACATGATCGTCTGCCAGTGAATAGAATATTGATTTACCTTCTCTTCTGTTCTTAACCAACTTGTTCTGTTTCAATATTCTTAACTGATGAGATATTGCAGACTGTGTCATATTGAGAGCCTGTGCTAAATCACATACGCACACTTCTGCCTCAAATAATACATACAGTATTCTAATTCTCGTTGAATCACCGAATACCTTGAACAATTCTGCAAGGTCGTATAATTCATTCTCATCTGGCATTGTTTCATTAACTATCTTTAATAAGTCCTCATGTATTTCTATTGACTCACAGCATTCACAATCTGCCATTATATTACCTCTTTCTTTATAAGTTCTTTACGAATAATGCTCTTATTGCATTGATTACAGCAATAACCATTACACCTACATCTGCAAATATTGCTACCCACATGTTTGCTATACCTATTGCACCAAGCACCAGACATATAAGCTTTATGCCTATTGCAAAATAAATATTTTCATAAACAATACGTAAGCATTTTCTTGATATCTTAATTGCCTTGGATATCTTTAACGGGTCATCGTCCATCAATACTATGTCAGCTGCTTCTATAGCGGCGTCACTTCCTAATGCGCCCATTGCTATTCCGATATCTGCTCTTGAAAGTACCGGTGCATCATTGATACCATCACCTACAAATGCAAGCTTTTTCTTTGATTTCTTATGTTCTAACAGCTCCTCAACCTTAGAAACCTTATCTGCCGGAAGCAGTTCACTGTACACTGCATCTATATTTAATTCTTTAGCTACAGCATCTGCTACATTCTTTGCATCACCGGTAAGCATTACTGTCTTACGTACTCCAGCTTTCTTAAGTTCTTCTATAGCCTGCTTTGCATGAGGCTTTAACAAATCTGATATTAGTATAAGTCCTGCATATGCCCCGTCAACTGCCACATGAACCTGAGTTCCGGCCTCGTTGCACTCTGCATATTCAAGACCGAGTCTTCTCATAAGCTTTCTGTTACCTGCAGCCACTTCTCTTCCTGATACATTAGCCTTAACACCTTCACCACTGATTTCCTCAACATCTGTAACTAATGTCTTGTCAATCTCTTTTCCATAAGCTTTCTGTAAACTCTTGCTTATAGGGTGTGTTGAATAGCTTTCTGCAAATGCAGCATATTTTATAAGTTCATCTTTGTCAATAGTGTTATTATATACACCACTGACCTCAAATACTCCCTGTGTCATAGTTCCTGTCTTATCAAAGACAACAATGTCTGTCTCTGCAAGTGCTTCAAGATAACTTGAACCTTTTACAAGAACACCCTGATTACTTGCTCCACCGATTCCTGCAAAGAAGCTGAGCGGAATACTTATGACAAGTGCACAAGGACAGCTTATTACTAAAAATGTAAGCGCTCTGTATATCCACATTCCCCACTGAGGAGATACTCCTAAGAATATCATGCTTACAAGTGGTGGAATTATAGCAAGTGCCAGCGCACCGTAACAGACTGCAGGTGTATATATCTTTGCAAATTTACTGATAAAGTTCTCTGAACGCGATTTCTTGGAACTTGCATTCTCTACAAGATCAAGTATCTTAGATACTGTGGATTCACCAAATTCCTTAGTTGTGCGGATCTTAAGCACACCTGACATATTAATGCAGCCGCTTATTACTTCATCACCAGCCTTTGCCTGTCTTGGAAGGCTTTCACCTGTAAGTGCACTTGTATTAAGAGTTGTATTACCTTCTTCAATAATACCATCAATAGGAACTTTCTCTCCCGGCTGGACAACAATAACTGTACCAACCTCTACTTCATCAGGATCTACCTGCTCAAGCTTTCCATCAACTTCAATATTGGCATAATCAGGTCTGATGTCCATAAGCTCACTTATGTTCTTACGGCTCTTTCCAACTGCAATATTCTGAAACAGCTCACCAATCTGATAAAAGAGCATAACCGCAATTGCTTCTGTAAAATCACCATCATCTACAAGTGCAATTATAATTGCACCTACAGTTGCAACTGCCATAAGGAAATTCTCATCAAATACCTGTCTGTTAAGAATTCCCTTAATTGCTTTCCTTAAAATATCATATCCAATAACAAGATAAGGAACCATGTACATTATAAAAAGAACAACCGTAGGAATATCAACAAATGTGCTTATCACCTTAAAAGCAATCATAAGGACTGCTGCGATAATGATTCTTGTAAGCATCTTTTTCTGCTTTTTATTCATATTCTACTCCAATCTGCCAGAACAACTCTCACGGCTTTCTATTACAGATATATCTCACAATCATCTTCTACTTTCTTGCAGTTCTTAAGAACATCCTGCATAACAGCCTTAGGATCCTGTCCTTCTTCAAATTCAACAATCATCTTAAGTGCCATAAAATTAACTGTAGCATCCTTAACACCTGCTGTATTCTTAGCTGCATCTTCCATCTTATTAGCACAGTTTGCACAATCAACATCAATCTTATAAGTCTTCTTCATAATATTCTCTCCTTAAAAACATTAAATAATCAAAATTCTTTCATATGAACATTCATTCATATGTTCATTTTCATTATAACACCTATAAAACTTCTGTCAACAAGAATTCACTATATTTTTCCGCAAACATTTTATGTCCTTTCTCATCTAAATGCTGTCTGTCAACTTCACTTGGTTCAGCAGCACCAGCGGCATCAAAATAATAAAATCCATTTTCATTTGCTATTTTTTCATATTCCCATGCAAGCTGCCTTGAAACATTTTCAGAACTTTCATTAAATTCAGGATCAAAGCCTTCTTCACCTACACCTTTTCCAAGATGAATCGGAGAAATTATAACTATCTTTGCATGTTCTCCTGCTGTCTTGTTAGCCTTTCTTGCAACTGCCTCCATTCCTTTTGCAATTGTCTTTGCATCAGCATGAAATTCAGTCTTGCAGTCATTCGTACCAAGCATTATAGCTATAACATCTACCGGCTTATGTGATTCAACAACTACTCCAATAAGATCAATGCCCTTTCTTGCATCTCTTACAGCATCTGGAAATATAGTTGTTCTTCCGCACAGTCCCTCTTCAATAATATTATATTCATTTCCAAGAAGATTAGCTATTCTGCCTGTCCATCTTACATCATAATCATATCTTCCTGATTTATCAGGCTTATATCCATAAGTATTAGAATCCCCAAAAAACAAAATATTTTTCATTGCCACATCCTCCCATGTAATATCTATCATTGTTCATTCCATACTTGTTTAGTATGTTTATATGTTATTACCTGCATAGTGATTTGTCAACAAAAAATTATTATAAAAAAATATAATTACTCACCCCGCCAGTAGGTTGTGTCAGTCTATATTTCCAAGTGGCGGTCTGTCAGAATATAAGCTTGATTTTTTATGAGCTGTGTGGGAGTTAGGGCTGCTATATACAAAAAATCAGTGCCAAAAAACACGTTCAAGCGTAGCGCGTTGTTTTTTAGCACTGTAATAGATTCTGTATATAGCAGCTCTTACTCCCACTAAGCGAATAAATCATGAAAGCTTGTGTTCTGACAGACCACCACTTGGAAATGTCCGAACCTAACACAACCCTACTGCTCTCTTTGCAAGCCTGTCAGCCTCTTCATTTCCTTCCACCCCTGAATGTCCCCTGACCTTCACGAATCTGATATTAATTGAATCCCTGACAGATGTAATATAATTATAATATTCTATTGTTCCTTTTTTGTTTCGTTTCCATTCTCCCACAGCCCATGCCTTGATACCTGCATAATCATAGAATATAGAAATATCTTTAAGTCCAAGCTCTATTGCTTTTTTTACAGCGGCCATGCTTCCAAGAATCTCTCCTGCAACATTACGCATTGAAGCCATCTCTTTATCACTGCCATTGCCTGACAATTCATATCTTACGCCATCATGCATAAGAAAACCGCCATATCCATACACTCCGGTTGCAATATTAAAAGAACCATCAACAAATGCATAATCATTGTCAGGCATTACATCTTCCATATTGCCACTTCCGGTCTTTCCATTAATCTCCTGTACAGCTTCCCTTCCCATATAAGCCTTCGCCTCTTCCATAGACATGAAGCTCTTATATTCGGCAGCTGGAAAACCATGTACATTCTTCTTACATTCGTCCCATGTCTGATATATTCCGGGAACTTTACCTACACGCACAGCATAATATTTCTTAGCCATATATATTTCCCTATTCTGATTAATAAACTCGGATTACTCCGGCAATCTCTTTTACCACTGAAAGTCCATTAAATACTGTCATTGCATCATTAAAATTCTTCTCTGCAACAACATCTGTAATAATAACCAGTTCAGCAACACCGTCCTTACGGCTCTTCTGGACCACCTGCGCAATACTTACATCATTGTTTCCAAGAACACTTGCAATGTTAGCAAGAACCCCCTGCTTGTCTAATGCTTCTATTCTTAAGAAGAATTTGCTCTTAGTTTCAGATATATCCTTAACAGGAAGCTCTTTGTAGCATGAGCAGCCAATCTTGCCACATGAGCCATGAACTATGTTACGGCATACATCTATAATGTCCCCCATAACAGCAGAAGCTGTTGGCATCTGACCTGCGCCCCTGCCCATAAACATAGTATCATCACTTGCCTCACCATGAACAAATACTGCATTAAATGAATCTCTTACTGTAGCCAGAGGGTGATTCTCGTCAATAAGCATAGGATGAACCTTAACTTCTATTCCATCCGGTGTATTTCTGGCAAGTCCAAGAAGCTTGATAACATATCCGAATTCCTTAGCATACTTAATATCTTCTGCTGTAATCTTAGTAATACCCTCTGTATATACCTGATTAAATGTTACCCTTGAATTAAATGCGATTGATGACATAATAGCCATCTTTCTTCCTGCATCATATCCTTCAACATCTGCCTCAGGATTACGCTCTGCATATCCAAGCTCCTGCGCTTCCTTTAACACTTCCTGATATGAACTTCCCTCATTGCTCATCTTTGTGAGAATGTAGTTAGTTGTTCCGTTCATAATACCTGTAATCTTAGTAATCTCATCTGCTGTAAGAGCCTGATTAAGTGGTCTGATAATAGGAATCCCGCCGCCTACAGATGCCTCAAACATAAAGTTTAAGCTGCGCTTTTTTGCCATGGCAAGAAGCTCTGCTCCATGTGCTGCAACAAGTGCCTTGTTAGAAGTACATACGCTCTTTCCTGCTTCAAGTGCTCTTTTAACAAATGTAAATGCCGGTTCAACACCGCCCATAACCTCAACAACAACATCTATCTCATCATCATTTATAATAAGGTCTATATCGTGTACTATCTTTTCCTGAACAGGGTCACCCGGAAAATCTCTTAAGTCTAATACACTCTTAACCTCTATAGACTCACCTGCTTTTTTTAATATTGATTCTGCGTTAGTGTTAAGTATCTCAACAACGCCAGAACCGACAGTTCCATAACCTAATACTGCTACTTTTGCCATATTATCCTCCATGTATTTTATTATTAGGATGTATACAGACTTCTGCATTGCGTTGCAATCCATATCATCTACAATTTACATCATATTACAGTGATGCATCACTGCTTAATATCTTTAAGTATCTTACTCCTGAAAGCTGTTCTATCTCTTCTATCATCATTGATGCATCACCAGTAGTTGGAAGTATCTCAACACTTAAAGTAAGTGATGCAATACCATTTACAGGGATAGTCTGATGAATAGTAAGTATATTGGCCTTGAATTCAGCTACTTTATTAAGCACAACCGATAAAAGTCCAGGCTCATCATCCATTGACAGTACAAATGTAATCGTCTTACCCTTGGAATTATCCCTGAACGGAAATATATCATCCTTATACTTGTAATATGAGCTTCTGCTTATACCAACTTTTTCTGTTGCATCGGCTATAGATATATTCTTATTCTCTATAAGCCTGTTTGCTTCTGCTACCTTTAAAAGCACCTCTGGCAGGGCTTTCTGCTTAACAACATAATATTTAATATTATCTTTCATTCTATTATGCCTTTCCGGACACTTAATGTAACCAGGTATATTCAAGTCTTTTGTGTGTTTCACAGGAAGACAGTTGTACTCGGTACAAAGAATGGTAGCACATATCTGATATAAAAGCAAGTTATTTTCTACGCATATAATAGGCAATATTATGTTGGGAAAAAATACTGAAATATGTAAATATATAAGCAGCAATATAGCACTATATACATATATTGAGGAAACTACAACTAAGAGTATCTTAGAAAATTTAACATACACCTGATACTTTCATCATAATAAAAAAGAAAAACCCCCGCACAACGGGAGAGGAATGCGAGGGTTCATATATAAAAACAATGCCTCAGTGCAATGTCTTTATCATATTTAATTATCAGAGCCTTTCGCTCTGTATTTAATACTACATCAATCTATGTCACAACGTAAATAGTGCTTTAGTACTATAAAGTCATATTATTTCCTTTCACGGTCGAAAACGCTGGCTAAATATTTCATAGCATTAAGATGGTCCCAGTTCAGCTGTCCCTTCTTCATACGCCACTTCCAGTTGTTTCCAAGGCTGGAAGGGAAGTTCATACGTGCTGCATTGTCAAGCTTTAATATATCCTGCACTGCAAATATAGTAATAACAGCAACACTTGAGTAAGCTGCCCTGAATACCATATCAACCATGCGGTGCTTATCCCTTGTATCAAGATAATCATAGGCAAAACCTAACTCGCCGTCATTTCTTTCGTTAAAGAAACCAAGAAGCGTTTCGTTGTCGTGGGTTCCGCCATAACATATGCAGTTACGTGTGTAGTTATATGGAAGGTGAGGATTTTTCCTGTCACCGCCGAAAGCAAACTCGAGTACCTTCATACCCGGATAATTATTGTGTTCAAGCACCTGCTCAACCTCCGGAATACTTACTCCGAGGTCTTCGGCTATAATCTTCTTATCACCAATAGACTCATTGATTGCATCTAAAAGCTTCTGACCAGGTCCCTGTTCATATGAGCCCTGTCTTGCATCTGGCATATCATACGGAATAGTGTAATACTTTATAATTCCAAGGAAATGGTCTATTCTTATAACATCATATAATCTGGCAGAGTTCTTCATACGCTTTCTCCACCATAAGAAGCCATCAGACTCCATCTTATCCCAGTCATACAGAGGGTTGCCCCACTTCTGACCCTTATCTGAAAATGCATCTGGTGGAACACCTGCAACCTTTACCGGCGTAAGGTTTTCATCAAGCTGGAATTCACCCTGATTAGCCCACACGTCAACGCTGTCATAACCCATATATATAGGAATATCGCCGATTATCTCTATACCATTGGAATTAGCATACTCTTTAAGGCGGTTCCACTGTGTGTAGAACTCATACTGTATAAAGTTCCAGTAACCTATGTCATCTGCAAGTTCCTGTTCGTACTTCTTCATAGCATCCGCACGTCTGAACTTGATGTCATCATCCCACTCACCCCATGACTTCTGGTCAAAATTAGCCTTTAATGACATAAACATAGAGTAGTCCTTAAGCCAGTCAGCATTATCCTTTACAAAGTTATCAAACTTCTTGTATATCGGAAGCCCCTTATCAAGCACCGACTTTGCCTTAACGCACTGCTCTTTAAATCTTTCATACGCTTTTCTTAATATGGCAAATCTTCCATTATACATTTTCTCATAGCTTACATAGCGGTCATCACCAAGATAGCCGTCATAGTTTACTGGAAATCTGTTGTTAAGTGCATCATCCTCGGATACATTTACAGGAATAAAACCGTCACCCCAGTCAACTGCTAATACCTCAGACTTAAGAAGAAGTCCGTCCTCAATAAGCACATCAAGGTCTACAAAATATGGATTACCTGCAAATGCTGAATATGGCTGGTATGGACTGTCACCATAGGTTGTAGGACCGACCGGAAGCACCTGCCAGTACTTGTGGTTGGTATCCCTCACAAAATTAACAAAATCATAGGCATCTTTTCCAAGCGTTCCTATTCCATATGGTGATGGAAGAGAACTTATTGCCATCAATATTCCCGCATTTCTTTTAAAACTATTGCCACTTCCCATATAATCTCCATTCCACAGATATCTGACACTCTGACACAGTATCTGTATTATATTTAATTACTCTTCATCTGTTCAGCGAATTCTTTAATTCCTTCTGCTTCCTCTTCTGATAATATCTTGTTAATATCAAGAAGGATAACAAGCTTGTTATCAATGCTTGCAACTCTGTCTAAGTACTCTGTATCGTCTGACTTTGCAAGATTAGGCATAGGTGATATCTTTTCTGGGTCTAACTCACCTATCTCGATAACCTCATCAACCTCAAGTGCTATCTTCATATCTGGAAGATTTACTATAACTGTATTATTGCCCTTTGTTCTGTCCTCCATATTAAACTTTTCCTTAAGGCACATAACAGGAATAACCTCTCCTCTTAAGTTGACGATACCACTTATGTATCTCATTGAATTAGGAACTGGTACAACATCTACCTGCTTTTCAATAGACTGTACAAGATTAATATCCACTCCGAACTCCTGTTCACCAAGTCTGAATACGACTGGTCTGATATAATCTGTCATAACTTCTCCTTTCGCATATATGCATAAACATAAATAATTATTCTTCTTTTCTGCCCGTTGATATCCAGTTAAGATATGCATTGATAAATGGATCTATATTACCATCAAGGACACTTGCTGCATTACCTACATCCTTGTTAGTTCTGTGGTCTTTAACCATAGTATATGGCTGAAGCACATAGCTTCTTATCTGGTTGCCAAAGTTAATATCCTTGACATCACCTCTTATGTCGGATGACTTCTGTGCATTTTCTTCCTGCTTCATCATATAAAGCTTTGCCTTTAACATCTGCATAGCCTTATCCTTATTCTGATGCTGTGACCTTTCATTCTGGCACTGCACAACTATTCCTGTAGGAAGGTGTGTAATTCTTATCGCTGATGAAGTCTTGTTGATATGCTGTCCGCCAGCACCACTTGACCTGTAGGTATCTATTCTTAAGTCATCATCATTAATCTGTACATCCACATCTTCATCTATATCCGGCATAACATCACATGATACAAATGATGTCTGTCTTTTTCCTGCCGCATTGAATGGCGATATTCTTACAAGTCTGTGAACACCATGCTCTGACTTTAAGTGTCCGTATGCGTTCTCTCCTGATATTTCAATCGTTACCGACTTAATACCAGCCTCATCACCTTCAAGATAATCAATAGTTTCTGTTGTATAGCCGTGCTTTTCTGCCCATCTTGTATACATACGTAAAAGCATCTGGCACCAGTCACAGCTTTCTGTTCCACCTGCACCTGCATGAAGTGTAAGTATCGCATTACATTTGTCATACTCACCTGAAAGAAGTGTATCTATCCTTATCGATTCTATCTTTTCTTCAAATGTAGTAATCTCTTCTTCTATCTCCGGAATAAGTGATTCATCGTCTGCCTCATCTGCCATCTCTATAAGAACATTGATATCCTCAAGTCCTGACTTAAGTGAGTCGTACCCTTCAAATGAGTCCTTAAGTCCCTTAAGCTCTTTCATAGCCTTCTGTGACTTATCAGGGTCATCCCAGAAGCCAGGTGCCTCCATATCTGCCTCAAGTTCCTCTATGCGCTTCTTCTTGCTGTCAAGGTCAAGTGACTTCTTAATATCGTCTAACTGCTTATCATAGCCTGATATCCTGTATCTGAACTGATCTAATTCTACCACAATATACCTCTTTATTAATTACTTTTAGTTAGTTATTTAAGGAAACTATATTAAAGCTTTCCTATAACTGTTACACATAAAATAAGAGGATGTCCACTCTTATCTTTCAATCAATGATACTATCATATCACATAATTGAAAAATTTCATAGTATGACATCCCCTGTCTTTTAAATATCGTATTACTCTTATGCCTTTCTTCCACAGCAGTTCTTATACTTCTTGCCGCTTCCACAAGGACATAAGTCGTTAGGATATATCTTCTTGTCTGTGCGCTTAACAGGTCCTTTCACAGATGTTCCTTCATCCTTGTTAGTTCCTGTAACCTTGGCTACCTGCTCTCTTTCGACCTTCTCTTCTACCTGGATATGCATAAGAAGTCTTACAGTATCCTCAGTAATAGCCTGTGTCATCTCATCAAACATATCATAACCCATCATCTTGTACTGTACAACCGGATCTTTCTGTCCATATGCCTGAAGTCCTATACCCTGCTTAAGCTGATCCATATCATCGATATGGTCCATCCACTTTCTGTCTATAACCTTAAGAAGAACAACTCGTTCTATCTCTCTTATAGTTTCTGGCTCTGGGAACATAGCTTCCTTATCTTCATATAATTTTACAGCCTTTTCCTTAAGTACATGAGTAAGTTCATTCTTATTCTTGACATTCTCATCATATACAACTGGCTCTACAGGAATAGTTGGAAGAAGAAGCTCGTTAATCTCATCATAATTCCACTCGTCAGCGCTCTTGTCATCACTCACACAACGGTTTACAACACCTTCAACAAAGTCAGTAATCATCTTCATGATAGAAGAACGCATACTTTCACCATCAAGTACTCTTCTTCTCTCAGCATACATAATCTCTCTCTGTTCGTTCATAACCTGATCGTACTCAAGAAGATGGCATCTGATACCATAGTTGTTAGTTTCAATCTTCTTCTGTGCTGTTTCTATAGCATTGCTTAAAAGCTTATGCTCTATCTGGTCATTCTCACCAACACCTAACTTGTTAAATGTGTTCATAAGTGTTTCCTGTGCGAATAATCTCATAAGATTATCCTCAAGTGAGATATAGAAACGTGACTCTCCCGGATCTCCCTGACGTCCGGCACGTCCACGTAACTGGTTATCGATACGTCTTGACTCATGTCTTTCTGTACCTATAATCTTAAGACCGCCTGCTGCCCTTGCCTCATCATCAAGCTTGATATCAGTACCACGGCCTGCCATATTAGTAGCAATAGTAACTGCACCATGCTTACCAGCCTCAGCAACTATCTCAGCCTCAAGCTCATGATACTTAGCATTCAGTACATTATGAGGAATACCTCTCTTCTTAAGCATATCGCTTAAAAGCTCTGATGTATCAATATTAATAGTACCAACAAGTACTGGCTGTCCTTTTTCGTGTGATGCTACAACTTCTTCTACTACTGCATTGAACTTGCCCTTCATAGTCTTGAATACAGCATCATTGTGGTCTATTCTTGCAACTGGTCTGTTAGTAGGAACTTCTACAACGTCCATATTGTAAATTCCTCTGAACTCCTTCTCTTCTGTAAGAGCTGTACCAGTCATACCTGCTTTCTTATCAAACTTGTTAAAGAAGTTCTGGAATGTAATAGTAGCCAAAGTCTTGCTTTCTCTTTTAACCTTTACATGTTCCTTAGCTTCTATAGCCTGATGAAGACCATCTGAATAACGGCGTCCCGGCATAATACGTCCTGTGAACTCATCTACAATAAGTACTTCATCATCCTTAATAACATAATCCTTGTCCCTGAACATAAGATAATGCGCCCTTAAAGCAAGAGTAACATTATGCTGTATTTCAAGATTCTCTATATCAGCATAGTTATCAATGTGGAAGAACTGCTCAACCTTATGTATACCCTGTTCTGTAAGATTGACAACCTTATCCTTTTCATTAACTATAAAGTCGCCATCTTCTTCTATCTCTTCCTGCATCATAACCTGCATCTTTGTACGTTCACCATGGTAAGTACCCTTTACAAGCTGTCTTGCAAGTACATCACACAATTCATATAACTTAGTAGACTTACCACTCTGACCTGATATGATAAGAGGTGTTCTTGCCTCATCGATAAGTACTGAATCGACCTCATCGATGATACAGTAATGAAGGTCTCTTAAAACAAGCTGCTCCTTATATATAGCCATATTATCACGAAGATAATCGAAACCAAGCTCATTGTTTGTAACATATGTAATATCACAAGCATAAGCGGCTCTTCTCTCATCATCCTTCATATCGTGAAGAACTATACCTACTGAAAGACCTAAGAAGTTATGAATCTGTCCCATCCACTCAGCATCACGCTTTGCAAGATAATCATTGACAGTTACAACAAGTACTCCCTTTTCTTCAAGTGCATTAAGATAAGCTGGAAGTGTACATACAAGAGTCTTACCTTCACCTGTACGCATCTCTGCGATACGTCCCTGATGAAGAATAATACCACCGATAATCTGCACTCTGTAGTGTTCCATGCCAAGTACACGCTTACCTGCTTCCCTTACAGTAGCATATGCCTCTGGAAGTATATCATCAAGAGTTTCACCCTTTGCTAATCTTTCCTTGAATTCTTTAGTCTTAGCCTTAAGCTGCTCATCTGTAAGCTTACTATATTCTTCTCTATAGCTTTCTACCTTATCAGCAATCGGATTGATTCTTTTCAACTCGTGCTGACTGTGTGTTCCGAATATTTTCTGAACTAAACCCATCATATATCTCCTTAATTAACCAGCTATCCCTTATAAATAAGCTGAAATTATCTAAATTGTAACACTGTTTGTATATTTAGGCAAGCTACAGTTATAACGTCAATAGTTAAATTTTACTAAACAGACTTTTCCATATTCATTCTTGAGTGCTTCATTGTCTGCTTATTGCGGTACATATTGCTGTACGCCCTTTTAGTAAGCTCCTCCATAAGATAATAGTGGTCTCTCGTGCTTATCTCATAGCCTCTGGCGTAAGATATCTTGATATTATGCTTTACATTGTACTTCTCAACAGCCTTCTCAAGCTTATCTAACACTTTATGTATTTCCACTGCATTGGTCTTTTCCATAATAACTGAAAATTCATCGCCACCCACACGGTATGCACTTATCCTGTCATTCTGCAAGCTGGCAAGCAGTGCTGAAAATGCTTCAATATACTTATCGCCCATCTCATGCCCCAAGTTACCATTGACTAACTTAAGATTATTGAGGTCAAACATAAGCACTCCTATAGAAAATGTATAATAGATTGATGTACTCCAACCAGCTGGATTTACTTTTTTATACCTATAACATCATAAATGTTATCAGCTTACAATTATTCTTTTAACGTATTCGCTTGCAAGTCCTATCCTCGTTTCTTTTACTGCAGCCACAAAGTCACCTTCTATCTGTGATATAACGCTTATATCTGAACCAACAACAATACCCAAGTAAAAAAGTACAACAAAAAAGAACCGCTACTTTAACTTTTACATTAAAGCAGCAGCTCTTCTTAGGATGTAAACTATGTATTACAAACCTTCTTGGAAAGATTATTGTTATTAATCAAGTTCTGGTTCTATAAGTCCGTATGTATTACCTTTTCTCTTGTAAACTACATTAACTTCTTCTGTTTCTGAATTGAAGAATACATAGAAGTTATGTCCTAAAAGTTCCATCTGAACACATGCTTCTTCAGGATCCATAGGCTTAATGCCAAATCTCTTTGTTCTTATAATCTTAACATCATCATCAGGGTCATAGTCATTCTCTATGAATTCCTTGGCAAATGCTGCCTCATTCTGATGCTTATCAACTATCTTATTCTTATACTTCTTAAGCTGTCTTTCGATAACTTCTTCAACAAGGTCAATAGATACATACATATCGCTGCTGACCTGTTCGCTTCTGATAATATTACCCTTGACTGGGATTGTAACTTCTATCTTCTGTCTTTCCTTCTCGACACTTAATGTTACGTGAACTTCTGTCTCTGGAGCAAAGAATCTATCCAGCTTTCCTAACTTTTCCTCCACTGCTGATCTTAAACCTTCTGTTACATCAATATTTCTTCCTGTAATAATAAAACGCATGATGTCCAACTCCTTCTATCACTTTATTATCGTGTTGCCTACCGTTAAGGATTATATAAGGAATATAGCCAACTAAATGTGCCTCACGATTTTTGATAATGTTATTATACCATAATTTTGCATTTAGACAAGTATGTTCACACAATTTACGTAATTTTTATAAAGTTATTTTACATTTCACGATAATCTTATTCTGTCAAGTAAGAATATACATTTTTTTAATATTTTTGGCATTTTCAGACATTTAAACAAAACATATATTCTGTTTCAGCTTATAAATCCACAGCGACTTTTATACATTTTCATTGTGGATAATGTGGATAACTTAGTGCATAACTCAAAATGCCGCCAGAATATGCATGTTTATATGTGGATAACTTCTTGATTATATGTCAATTACTGTCGGATAACTTTTGAAAGTTCCTGTATCCATTTTTATATTTGTTAATGATGCACAACAGGCGAAAAGTCAAGGTTGTTTTATGTATTTTTTTGATATATAATCTGGTCAAATGTTGATTTATGGCTTTATTATAAAAATATGCGTGACATCATACTGTTTATATGCTGTTAAGTTTGTGTCTATTCATATTTGATGCAAATCAGTTAAGAATAATTATGATGTATAATACATTTTGTTTATATTCATAATTGATATAAACCTGCTATATAAAAATGTATACAGAAATGAGGATTAATATGATTAATAATTACAATATAATAGATAATTCAGAGAATACTGATGATTGCAATGTAATGAATAATTCAGAGAATACTGATAATTGCGATGTAATAGATAATTCAGCTGATATTGATAATTGCGGTGTAATAAATAATTCAGTTAATGCTGATAATTGCAGTGTAATGGATAATACTACCATAATAATAACTGGGGCATCCCGTGGAATTGGCAGGGCTATTGCCATCGCCATTGCTTCACCTTCCACTAATCTTGTAATAAGCTGCTCTAAAAGTGAGGCTGAATTGCAGGAAACTTACGATGCTGTTGTTAAAAAGGGCGCGCACTGTACAGCTTATGTCGGTGATATGGGGAATTATTCCAATGTTTTAGAAATGTTTGACCTGGCTCTAAGCCATTATGGAAAAACTGATATACTTATCAACAATGCCGGAATTGCATCAATAGGACTTTTTCAGGATATGACACCTGATATGTGGAATAATATAATGTCTGTTAATCTTAATTCCGTTTACAACTGCTGCCACTTTGCAGTTAATGATATGCTGCGCCGCCACAGCGGAAAGATAATCAACATATCTTCTGTGTGGGGACTGTACGGCGCAAGCTGTGAAGTTGCATATTCAGCTTCAAAGGGTGCTATCAACTCGTTTACAAAGGCTCTTGCCAAAGAACTGGCACCAAGCCATATACAGGTAAATGCCATAGCCTGTGGTGCCATTGACACGTCTATGAACGGACACTTAAGTAAAGAAGAACTAGATGAACTTGCCTGTGAAATTCCTGCCGGGACACTGGGAAAACCAGAAGGGGTTGCAAGACTTGTCAAGCTGATGCTTGAGTCTGATGACTACCTCACAGGACAAGTTATACAATATGATGGTGGATGGATATAAAATAAAGGTATGTATAAAACAATATAACTTTGTTTTATACATACCTTCTTTTTATCATAGCTTTAGTTTTATATGCGGCATGCTCCAAACACGCCATCAAACTCGTTGAAATAAGTTTCTTCCAGCTTCTTTAAAAATACTGATGCGTATTTATCACGATATGAAAGTGATACATAAAGATTACCGACTGCCGAATCAATTATCTGTATTTTTATAAGCAGATTGTTATCCGCCTTCCATGCTCCTGAAGCAACGCATCTGAAATTGTATACAGGAAATACTGATTCTATATTGTATCCAAAGCCGAACTTTATGCTGTGCTTTCCTGTATTGTTAGTATATGTGAGTATGCCATATCTGCTATCTTCATCAACAATCTCAACGCATATATCCTTCATATTACATTCGTTATCATCGCATCTATATGTAATACCATTTATTATATTCTCATATGATGATGTAATGTCTGTAGAAAGCGCGAAAAGCTTCCTGCTTTCAAGATATTCCACGTACTGTTTCTTATCCTCCTGTGTTTCAGGCTGGACTGTTGTGCTATCGTCAAGCTTGTTATATATTTCTTCCCAGAATGCATCATATATACACTGTACACCACCCTGGCGTCCTTGTGTATCTGCTGTTGTCACCATATATATATCTTTATCCGGCACATATAACGCAAGCTGGCCTGCCATTCCGTAAAGGGCATAACCACCATTTCTTGTCATCCATATCTTATATCCATATCCCTGCATTTCCTCAATCGTACCACTCTTGCCATATGGATCACTCTGCTTTGTATGTGCTTTTCTGATATAATCTGCTGGTATAAGCTGCTTTCCGTTCCATGCACCATCCTTTGATATAAGATATATTACTTTAAGCATATCTGATGGACGTGCACATAAACCTGAACCACCCATAGGTACTCCATATGGATCATCTATTATAAATGCCTCCTTTGAAAATCCAATCTCATCAAGGAAGCTTTTTCTTAGATACTCTAACAGATTCATTCCTGAAAGCCTTTCTATAAGTGCTCCAAGAACATGTGTAGATGATGTATCATACGAAAACTGTGTACCAGGTGCATGAACTGGTTTTGTTGTAAAGAATGAACCAACCCAGTCAGTCACTCCCTCACCTTTATATGTTGTCTTGTCATGACACGTGCGCATAGTAAGCATATCTCTTATGGTAAGCATACTTGTATATTCATATGCCCCTTCTTTTGGAAGCTTGTCCTTAAAGTAATCAACTATATGGTCATCCAGGGTTAATTTCCCCTCTCCATACAGCTTTCCTATGCCGAGTGATACAAGTGTCTTTGTCATAGAGAACATACGATGCAAAGTATCTTTTTCATATGGTGCATAATAAGTTTCCATACATATCTTGTCACCTCTCATGATTGTAAGACTATGCATAGGTATATCCTGATTCTCCAGACGTTTTGCAAAGTTCATAAGATTGTGATAGTCTATGTTACATTCCGATGGTGCCACGTGCTTAAAAAAATCGCTCATAATTACTCTCCTATCCTGTCATAATATGATACCAGGGTCAAAAGGTCTAAACCCACATGAGCTCGCTCATATGTGGGTGAAAGACCTTGGGACCCGCCCCAATATGAGCATAAAAGTGGGATGATAATCCCACGATATGCGAATATTGGGTAGGATTGTGGGAGTGCGTAGCACGGAACAATCCGTAGGTATCAAAGTCGGGTGCTTTTGACCCCGACATCATAATATAATATTTACTATATCCTTTATACTACAGCTTCAATACGAAAGTATCTACTTAAAATTATATTCAATAATAATCTTATTACATATTTTTCACACTGCTTTTTCTGTGGTTACGACATTTTACCAATTACATCTAATATATATTCTACCCTGTTTATGTAGCTGTGCTTCTTACTTACAAGTTCATGTCCTTTAGCAGCAATCTGCTTTCGTTTATCTTCGTGTAAAAGATAATACTCGGCTTTTTTACAGCAGTCATACATATCCTCATAATACACAATACTTTCTTCATTTTTAAAATAATCTGTAAGTTCTATCTGATAATTAGTAAGAAGAAAACCTCCTGCACCAAGTATATCCCATACACGCAGTGGTATGCCAGTACGGATATTTCTTATCGTCATATTAAGGTTAATGGATGAATTATTAAACACCTTGGGCATATCATCCATGTAGTCAACCGTCCCTTTAAAATCCACGTTTATAAGTGAGGCATCCTGCTCATCTGTATATAGGGCAACTTTGTTTTTCTTTGCCAGAAGATTAAGCGTTTTTACACGTTCTATATTAGCAAGCTTAAAGCCAAGAAATGTAGACTCAAAAACCAGCCTTATATCAGAAAACGCCCTATTATCCTGCCTGAAATCCACAAACTCTGATAACTGCTTTAATATATCCACTGTCAACAGCTCATCAATTATATTATCTCCGTATATATTAAGCTGTGCAAGCATAGCTGCATCAAAATATCCCCTTAAATATGGAGGAAGCTTATCTTTTATATCATCATATGAATTCTTATGATACATACTCCCTACAAACGATATATCAGCACTGAATCTGTCCTTTTCTTCCCTGGTCTGGCTGTTAAGCTGGCTGTTTAGCCTGTCTGTATTCACAGCCAGCGGAAGATAGTATATATTCTTAACTCCCAGCTGCTTTAATTCATAATAAAAAAACTTATCAAATATAAATATATTGTTGCAACTGTTAAATACAGACTGATGATAAAGCGATATAAGCGGACTATCCACTGTCCATGCCACATATTTTCTTCCTGTCTGTTCACATATATCAGAAACATGAGGAAAGTAATTAAGTGAAAATATCACATCATATTCCCTGAACACATCCGCAAGCAGTACATAATCATGTTCCTTTATGCCTGTTATGCTGTCACTTGACAGCGGCTTTTCTTCATACATATCTACTGAATGTCCGAAATATTCAAAAGCTGACTTAACATCTGCCTGATTAAACACCTTCCACTTGTATATAAGAATATTCATAATAATTCCCAGTTCCTTAACCAATAAATAATATGAAGTCAAAGATGAATTTGAATTTAATCAAACAACTTTCCCTACTCTCTTGTTGCAGCTTCAAGTACCTCAAAATAATTCTCAAATGTTTTTGCACAACACTCGTAATCATCTATTATGATGCCATCCACCTTAAGTCCAATAAGTGCAAATGCCATAGCCATTCTATGATCTGAATATGTCTTAACTACACCAGGCTTTACCTTTCCTGGTAAAATCTCGATTCTGTCCCTGCCCTTTTTGATATCTATGCAAAGACTGTTAAGCTCATTAGCAACAGCCTCGATTCTGTCAGATTCCTGATATCTGATATGTTCGATATTTCTTATGATAGTCGGAGTCTTTGCAAATGGTGCAATAGCTGCCAGTGTCATGGTCTGATCAGAAAAATCGTTCATATCAACATCCACGCCATCATATTCACCTTCTGCTGGTCCCGTAACACTTATACCTTCACGCTCTTCTGTAACTGTACATCCAAGCTGCTTTAACACATCAAGAAACTTCATATCTCCCTGCATAGAAGTGCTTCTTACATTCTTTACAAGGCAATATCCGCCTGTAAGAGCCGCTGCTGCATAAAAATAACATGCTGCTGATACATCAGGTTCTATCTGATATGTTCCTGCAACATAACTGTCATCTGCTGGTATAACATAGACTGCACCTTCATGGTCTACCTCACAGCCGAACTGCTTCATCATATTGGATGTTATTCTTATATATGAACCATCTGTCTTTTTACTTGTTATATTAATCTTTAAGCCACTTTCAAGCATAGGTGCTGTCATCATAAGTGCACTTAAGAACTGTGTACTTTCACTTATGTCTATAGACACCTCTGACTTAGGCTTTCTGCCACCATAAGCTGCTCCTGTAACCCTTACTGGAAGATGTCCGTTTTTTTCAATAAATTCAAAGCTTGCTCCCATATCAGTAAGTGCTTCAAACAATGGAAGCATAGGTCTTTTCTTCATCTGCTCTGATGCATCTATTGTGTACTTTCCATCTGATAATCCAAGCATAGCAGTAAGAAATCTTGCTGCAGTTCCGGCACTTCCTACATTGATAGTACCCTCCTTCTTAGGAAGATTACCACCATGACCCTCAATAATTACATACTTTTCAACTTCATTCACCTGTATTATGTATCCAAGTGATATAAGACTTGTAAGAAAATGTCTTGAATCATCACTGAACAACACTCCATTAAGTCTGCACTCTCCATCAGATAATGCTGCCATAAGAAGAGCTCTGTTAGTGATACTTTTAGACCCTGGCACCTCTACAACGCAGTTGATTGGCTTGTTTAACTTTCTTACCTTATACTGTGACATTTTGATTATTACCTCTGTTATTATCTTATTAGCAGCTTTATAAACGTTGCAATATATGTAATGATTCATACCTACAAGTATTGTACAAAGCAACTCTTATACTGGCTGCTGCTTCTTTCTGCTATAGTATAACACCACTACTGTACAGCTTAACAATAAATATTGCTGTCATATAATTTTCTTATGTTGTAAATATCGATTCAATTATACTTAATATTTTTAAGTGTAATTGAATATCTGCTTATTATTATTAATATGGCAAAAATTGTACCACACTGAATATTTCCCTGATACAGCCCTGTTTTTACTTTCTGTCTTCCATCTTAGGATAATCTCTATGCCATCCAACATATTTATAAGCTGGACGTATAATCTTACCGGCATTGACAAGCTCTTCAAGACGGTGTGCGCACCAGCCTGATATACGTGAGGTTGCAAACATAGGTGTAAACATTTCTTCTGGTATTCCAAGCATAGAATATACGAAACCACTGTAGAAATCGACATTGGCACATACTGGCTTAAACATTTTTCTCTTCTGCATAATAAGCTGTCCTGCCTCTTTTTCTACTGTTTCATAAAGTGCATATTCCTTCTGCATCCCCTTCTCGTCTGAAAGCTTCTTTGCAAATCCCTTAAGTATAACCTCTCTTGGGTCAGAATTAGTGTATACAGCATGTCCCATACCATATATAAGGCCTGCATGGTCAAATGCTTCCTTATCAAGAATTTTGTTAAGATAACCGCATATTTCTTCCTTATTATCCCAGTCACTGCAGTGTTCCTTGATATCTGCAAACATTTCCTGAACCTTTAAGTTAGCACCTCCATGCTTAGGTCCTTTAAGTGATGCGATAGAAGCTGCCATAGCTGAGTATGTATCTGTACCTGATGATGTTACAACGTGGTTTGTAAATGTTGAGTTATTACCACCACCGTGCTCTGCGTGAAGCACAAGACAGATATCAAGTACCTTTGCCTCAAGCTCTGTAAATTGTCCGTCATCACGTAACATATAAAGAATATTTTCTGCTGTTGAATATCCCTTCTTTGGATTTTTTATCATAAGAGTTCCATCAAGCTTAAAATGTCTGTATGACTGATATGCGTACACTGTAAGAAGTGGCATCTTTGCAATAAGCTGAAGTGACTGTCTTAACACATTTGGAATAGATATATCATCTGGATTTTCATCATATGAATAAAGGCTTAATATACTCTTCATAAGTGAATTCATAAGATTAGTACTTGTTGCCTTCATAATAACATCACGGATAAATGCGCCTGAAAGCTCCTGAAGGTCTGTAAGTATGCGCAGGAAACTGTCCAACTGCTCCTGTGTTGGAAGATTACCAAATAAAAGAAGATATGTTGTTTCTTCAAATCTAAATCTGTCTCTTGTACAGCCCTTTATTATATCCTCTACATTATAACCCTGAAAATACAACTGACCATCGACAGGAATTTTTCTACCATTGACATTTTCATTACCACAGACATCTGATATTTCTGTAAGACCTGTAAGTACACCATTACCGTTACTATCTCTTAAGCCTCTCTTAACATCGTAGTCTATGTATAAATTCTGGTCAATAGAGCCTGACCTTCTACATTCTTTAACAAGCTGTTCAAATTCGCTCTTATCAACTGTTGTCAGTTCCATCATTTCCTGATTATTCATTGTAATCCTCCGTTCCTGTATCTGTGTGTAAATGTTTTATCATAATGTTGTGTGCATAAATTCTGCAATTCTTTGGCAGACAGCTTGTTTCTGCCTGTTTATATTACAAAGTTGTAATTACAACTTGTATATATAATATCTGCCAATTATTAGTACTTGCACTATCACAATTCTGCACGTCATTTCTATATTTCAGAATTATTGTTATCTATGCCCGGTAAACATATATACAGATACAACATGTATTATTTTATATTGGATATGCGATGTCTTTGTATATTTATGCATGCGCATATTAGCTATTATGCACTTTATTACTATATCTTGTCAATTCATACTTAATTACTATTATGACAGCCCAAGTATACTCATCCCTTAAATTCTGTTGATTTTTCTCTAACAGGCTGTACCTTATACACTTTTTTTATTGACATTATACAAGCGGACAAATTAATCTCAATGAAACACCACATTTGCATCAACAAACGCATCTCCAAAGAAGTCACGGTATACCGTATCCGTTATATTATCAAGCTCTGACTTGTCCTTTATAATATCACCTGCATAAAATATCCTGTATTCATTCTCAAGGAAGTAACAGCTTGTATCGCTTAAGTTCATCCCGTTTTTCTTATAGAAGCCTATTCTTTTTAACATATAATCCTTAGCTGCTCCATCATCTGCATAATCAGGATTTTCGACTTCAAGCATAAGAAGCTTTCCATCATCCTTTGCAAGCTGCTTTAACTGTCCTAAGAAATGTGTACCAAGGTGCTTTGAACGCTTATCCTTAACGATAGCAAGATAATCAAGCAGATACACATCCATATTTCTGCACTTTATAAAGTATGCATAACCGGAAAGTTCCTCCTGCGGTGCTCCATCATCACCTATATTGCGCTCAAACAATCCATATACAAAATACTGCCCATTCTCTCTTTTTTCCAGCATCTGCTTTAAAGGCTTGACCTCAGATGCCGGAAAGTCAGTAACAATATGTTCATTGTATATGCTTTTAATCTCCTCTGTGTCCAGAAGTCTTATATTATATTCATCATTCATATATAAAGTATACCTTTCATTATATTTCTATAATTATGCTGTCAAAATTACTTAGATGTGACCTTTTAAATCTAACATCATGGTTATAATTATATTAGTGTTATAATGACCTTGTATCGTCTAATGTACATATCTGCAAAACCACATTATAATATATTAGTCTTATAACAACTTATATATTAAGTTTCAACTTAAAACTCTACATTCCTGCAACTCTGTATATCAACATAACGCTTGTTCAATAGTCACCGCCCTACTGCACATTTTTATCTTCATGCTCTGCATCCGCATCATCCCTAAGTGCCATAACCGCTGTCGCAAGCTCTTTTAAGTCTTTCTGCGTTCCTTCTGTGAAGCTGTCCTTATTGATGACAAGGCAGTTATGTGCTGCCACGAAAAGATATATATTGTCCTTGTCCTCATTCCACTTAATCACATCATCCCATCTGAAGCTGTCGCTGTCGTCCTCTTCATCTGTAACAATAATTCCGTCTGCATCAATTTCATATGTAAATGTTATTCCGACCATTCTTGAATATGTATTGTAGTATCTGCGCTTGTTGCTTCTGTCCATGCCAACCATACCTATATATATAAATATGGCAGCAGCACAGCCGTAAAATACCACCATAAACCAGTCTGCCTCGTCACTTCCAATAGCCTGAAACACAAGGTATCTCACCAGACCCATACCAAATAATAAGCCAAACATATTGTATACAATCTTAAAAAACTTATACTTATTATCATCAAAGTTACCTGCACGCATAGCTGCCTCAACATACTCCTTCTGGAATAACGTCTTATTTTTAATTACCATATATCCTGACCATACCTTTCCAATCTTGCTTTGACCACCGTCTGCGTATATGCTATCATTATACTATAAATCTTTAACATTGTAATGCACAAAATAACGAAATATATAAGACTTAATATAAGGAGGTTTCCTATGAAAAAACGTACCGCTTGTATAACAGGAGCAAGCTCTGGCATAGGTCGTGAAATGGCTAAAAAGCTGAGTGCTCTTGGTTATAATCTTATTCTTGTATCAAGAAATACTAAGGCTTTAAAGGAGCTTGCACAGACACTTGATACTGACTGTGAAATATACGCCTGCGACTTATCGGACGGCAAGAGCTGCATAAAGCTTGGAAGAAAGCTGTCAAAAAGAAATGATATATTTGTATTTATAAATAATGCAGGTTTTGGCGATATCGGTGACTTTGAGAGAACAAGTCTTTCAAAGGATATATCTATGCTCAATGTAAATGTGCGCGCTACCCATATTCTCACCAAATATATGCTCCGCTCATTTAAGAAAATGAACCGCGGATATATTATGAATGTAGCTTCAAGCGCTGGACTTCTCCCGGGTGGTCCATATATGGCAACCTACTATGCTACTAAAAGCTACGTTACAAGCCTGACAACATCTATCAACGGAGAACTCAAGGCAGCACACAGCAACGTACACATATGTATGCTCTGCCCCGGCCCTGTTGATACCAACTTTAACAATACGGCTGGCGTAACATTTGCACTTCCGGGAATATCTGCCGAATACTGCGCTTCATACGCACTGCTTCAGATGTTTAAGGGAAAAGTAACTATTGTACCTACATTTACAATGAAAGCTGCTGTAATAGCCTCAAAGCTTGCACCACGCGAGCTTGCCGCCGCTATCACCGCAAAGCAGCAGATGAAAAAAAGAAAGGATAACAAGCACTGATGAAAGTATATATGGCACCTATGGAGGGATTAACTGATTATATGTTCCGCAACGCATATGATGAGTTTTTTGGCAGAGGAAAGATTGATAAGTACTTTATGCCATTTATATCGCCTAACCAGACCGAGAAGTTTCTTGCCAAAGAAATGAGGGACATTTCCCGCGATAATAACCATATCAATTCTATCCCACAGGTTATGACGAATAATTCCTCTGATTTTATATGGACTGCACGTATGCTTTATGACCAGTCCGGCTACGATGAGATTAACTTAAATGCCGGATGCCCTTCCGGAACTGTTGTTTCCAAGGACAAGGGCTCTGGTATGCTTAAAAAGCCTGACACCCTTGAACGCATATTGTATGAGATATTATCCGATAATTATATAATTGATAATCATATCAAAGTATCAGTTAAGACAAGAATTGGTGTTGAAGCACCTGACGAATGGGCGAGAATTCTTGCAGTATATAATAAGTTTACGCTTGAAGATCTTATCATTCATCCAAGAGTAAGAACCGATTATTACAGAGGTGATATTAACAAGGAGGCTTTTGCACTGGCACTTAAGGAAAGCCATAATCCGGTATGCTACAATGGCGATATATTTACACGCCGCGACTTCCTTAATGTCATAGACGACTTTAATCCGGATTGTATTATGGCTGGAAGAGGCCTTGTAGCTGACCCCGGTCTTATAAATGTGCTTGTAAGCGATAATCCTGCGGATTATGTGAGAAATCTTGACGAGGACAGAAGGAATATGAAGCTGCTTCATAACAGAGTGTATGAAGAAAGGCTTAAGATAATGTCGGGCGATAAGCACGCCATCCACCGTATGAAAGAAATGTGGTGCTATATGGAATATGCATTTGCCGACTGCAGGAAAGAAGTGAAGGCAATCAAAAAAGCCCAGAATATGAACGCTTATAAAGATGCTGTAAATGTGTTCTTCACAAACTGTAAGCTTGAAGAAAAACCTTACATAACATTTTCTAAGAAGTTCTAATTCTGAGCCTGTATATTATCTTTTATAGAATTCACTCAATGACGCTATCATATAACCTGTATCCTTTACACCTGCTGTTTCGTATGCAGAATGCATAGCAAGCTGCGCAAGTCCTATGTCTACTGTATTGATGGATATATGCGAATTTGATATATTGCCAAGCGTTGAACCGCCTGCTATATCTGAGCGGTTCGCATATGTCTGGTATGGCACGCCCGCCTTTCTGCATATATTTTTAAATACTGCGTAGGAAACAGCATCTGTAGTATACTTCTGGTTTCCGTTGAACTTAATAACTATTCCGCCATTCATATATGGCTTATTGGTAGGGTCTGCCTTCTCCTGATGATTAGGATGTACTGCGTGTGCATTGTCAGCAGATATCATAAATGATGATGACAGTGACATAAGATATGCCTCCCTGTCCATACCAGCAGCTATACTTATTCTCTCAAGCACGTCTGACAGAAATGTAGAGTCTGCGCCCTGTCTTGTTGTACTTCCCACTTCCTCATTGTTAAATATGCAGCATACATTTACATATGGAGTACACTGATTATTACCTGCTCTTACAAATGCTTCGACAGACGAGTAGGCACACTGTATATCATCAAGCCTTGGTGCTGATATGAATTCATCATTATATCCCCAGATAGTACCTCTCTCCCTGTTGTAAAGAAAAAGCTCTGTTGTAACATCCGCACCATTATCTATATTGGCAGACTGTGTACCTGATACCGCACTAATCTGGCTTCTTATATAATCATCAAATTTATCTTTAGCATTTTCATCACCAAATACCGGAATCATATCCTTTTGCGCATTAAATGTGTTGCCATCGTTTATATTTCTGTTCATATGTATGGCAAGATTAGGTATTACAACGAGGTCTTTATCAGCATTGACAAGATACTCCTTAACGCCATCATCATCTGCCACAACAGCCCTTCCTGCCACGGAAAGCGGACGGTCAAGCCATGTCGACATAATCATTCCGCCATACTTTTCAACATTCAGGCTTACATAGTGGCTATCACCCGGCATCTGTGGGTTTTCCTTTATCTTAAAGGATGGCGAATCACTATGGCTTGCCACAATATTATAGCCCTTATATTCTGATGTCTGTGGCATCGTAAATGCTATTATTGACGACATTCCACGAACCACATAATAGCTGTGGCCTGCCTCAAGCTTCCACCTTCCGCCCTCACTTAACTCTGTCATATTATTATATGAAAGCAGTGACCTCACATTATCTATGACGTGATATGGACTTGGGCTTTTGGCTATAAAGTCTATAAGCGCTTCTGACTCTTTGCGAAAATCTAAATCTTTATTACTTCTTTTATTTTCTTCTATAATATGCGTGGTTTCTTTTTCTATATTGCTCATCCTATATCCTCAATTCTGCACATTTGGGTGACATTTATAATCTATTTTCTACTTATCTGATCTGCGTCTTATATGCCTTGTTATAAAGTAATATAATCCGACTGCCACTATTATGACTACTACTATAATAATAACTCTTGCAGTGTCGCTCAGACCTGCAAAAAAAACTCTGTTTTTTAAGCCTGAACTTTCATCCATTCTTATATTATCATTAACACCTTCTATAAGCTCACCTGACTCTGTATCACTGCTGCCAGTATCCGCAGAAATGCTGCTCTCATATGGATTGTCTACAGTATAAGTATTTCTTACGTAATTTTCCGGCTTAAGTGTCTGTGTGTAATCAAAAACTTCATTTCGCATGAAATTATCTGTGTTATCTCTTGAGGTTGTATACAGGTTCATACGCTCACCTGCGAGTGCCTTGCAGTAAGCCCTTCTGTCCTCATTATCCTCATAAAATGTTATCTTTCCATTTATTGTATTGCCTGCTATATCGGCAACGTAACTTCCTGATACAGGATAAAGTATATAAAGACCTGCTATTCCACCAGAATGTACATATCCTCTTTCTGATATGTAGCCATCTATCGTTACCTCGCAGTCCTTTACATCAATATATCCGTCTGCATAGATACCACCCATAAACTGCTCATCTTTATCGGCATCGTCCGGGTCTGCATCTGTACATACAAGCGTTACATCCGATACCGTGTTTTCTATAAGACCGTTTCCAAAGCCTGCAACTCCGGCTGTTCCCCACATTTTAGAAGTGGAGGTAAGACTTACATAGCCTTCTACACTGCACCCTGTTATCGTTGTGTTATTCATATAACCTGCAAGAATAGCTGCAAATATGCTTTTAGATGACATATCTGCCTGCTGCCCTAACTCAATATACGCACCTGCAATATTAAGATTACTTATAACCGCACCATCTGTTATGCCAAAGAACCCTGCAAAATATGTGTCATATTCCTTAAGGTTTCCGTCATAAGTCTTTGCAGTTATATCTGTTGTAGCCTTTGTATTCATATTGTATAAAGTGTGTCCATTACCATCAAATGTACCATTGAAGTTCCATGGCTTCCAGCCCTCTTCGCCTGCCTTAGACATATCTATATCTGCCATAAGAATATAGCTTCCATCTACATTTGCTGCTGCCGCTGCCAAGTCACTGTACGTCTTTATCTCAACCTTTTCACTGCTGTTATCAGGTGAAGCTGGCTCCTGTGCCGCATACACTTCTCTGGCTGGCAATACTGACAGCAATATGCCACTGCTTAACACACCTGCACATACAAGCACAACTGCCACAAAAGCTGCCATTACACTTATTACTTTGTTGACTGACCTTGATATCATATTTTTATTTTCCTTTCCTGCTTTATACACAAAAGAAGTGCTTTGCACATGCTCCGCACTTCTTTGCACTCTTATCTGATATTGTTACGGGGCATCCCCGCCCGTAATGCCTGTTGACTGCTTAACTCTCCAAGGCTTAACCAATATTGTACTTCTTCTCAAACTCATCTACCGGTATAGGCTTAGAGAAGTAATATCCCTGAAACATCTTACAGCCCATATCATAAAGCATATCAACCTGTGTTTTCTTCTCAACACCTTCTGTGATTACCCTCATACCAAGCTTATTGGCAAGACCTATGATACTTTCAAGGATGTCTTGTCCTTTGACCTCATTTTCAGAAGCACGAAGAAAGCCCATATCAATCTTAAGAACATCTGCACTTATATCCTTTAACATATTGAGTGATGAGTAGCCACTTCCAAAGTCATCTATCTCTATGTCAAAACCATACTTCTGTAATCTTTTTATAATAACCATATTCTTGTTAAAGTCTGACATAAGTGCTGTTTCTGTAATCTCAAGCTTTAAAAGCTTAGGGTCAATATCATACTTTTCAACAAGTCCGACAAATGTTTCATACACATCAATAAGATAGAAGTCCTTAGTTGATATATTGACTGATATATGATAGTCATTAATTCCTCGTTTCTTCCACTCAGCAAGCTGCTTTACCGCTTTATCCCACATATATCTGTCAAGCCTGTATACAAAACCTGTCTTTTCAAGCACATCTATAAATACCCCGGGTGCTAACAGTCCCTTATCAGGATGCTGCCATCTTACAAGCGCTTCTGAACCGAAAGGCTTTCCTGACACATCAACCTGTGGCTGTAAAAACATAACAAATTCTTCATTATCCAGCGCCCTGTCGAACTCGCCTATTATCTTTCTTTCCTCAATAGACTTCTCAAGAAGATGCTCTGTATAGTAAGCAACACTGCTCTTATACTCATTCTTGATAGTTTCACTGGCAAGATTCGCCTTATCGCACATAATGCTTACACGTTCTTGAACATCATGTATATCATAAACACCTACAAATATGTGCATATGGAAAGAACTGTTCTTAAATGCCTCCTGTATTCCAGTTATGGCTTCATTAATAAGATCCTCATCAAACCTTATCCTTGGCATACACATAGCGAAACGATCTGCGTGAAGTCTTGCCGCAAGTGAGTCTTCTCCTATAAAGTTCTTCATATATTCTGCCTGCTTCTTTAGTATCTCATTGCCTTTTTCAATACCAAACAGCTCATTGACAAACTTAAAGTCCTTTATGTTACTGCACACAAGACAATACTTTACATCCCTGTTTTCCTTAATAAGTTTCGCTGTTTCTATGTAAAACTGTTCCTTATTAAGAAGTCCTGTAAGTGTATCGTGCGATGCCCTGTACTTCTCATGCTCAAGTGACACGACATCCTCTGTCCTGTCGTTGAATATAAAATAGTCGCACACCTGATTTTGTTTATCATCGTAAGTACGTTTATACACAATCTCGTAATACTTCTTTTCGCCATTCTGATATATAGAAGTCTCCATCTTCATACTGTCTTTTCTGTTCTCTTCTATAGACTGTATCCACTTCCTATATTCCTTTTCCATCTCTTCATAGTCATGACCGATACCATAAAGTTCCCTTAAAATGTCGTTGCAGTATATACATCTGCCATGAATATCAAAGCATACGATACCACTGTTCATATCCTTTATGATAAGAGATAACGTATTCTCTATAAGCTCATTAGGTACATAACTTAATGTAAGATAATATATAATCATAGACATAAATCCATATATCGGTGTCGACAGGTCATATATCGACTGCGAGCTTACAGTTGCAAGGTCAAGCACAAATCCTGAAAACAGTGCAATAAATATAACTTCATACCTAAAGCTGTAAAATCTTGATGACTTTGCAATCATAAATATAAACGAAATAAGTATAACTATAATAACAACGTAGTTATATATAAAATGCGCCTGATAGAAAAAGCTTGTCTTTACATAATCTACTACTATCTCACCCTTAGTTATCTCTGATATAGTAAAAACATTATGTGTCCATGTATTCGCTATCATAACAAATGAATCTATTGCAGAATACAGCATCATAGTTATCTTTACAGCCCAGACACCTTTAAAAAGTCCTGTATAATACTGGGTATAGTACATAAGCAGTATAACAAGCCAGTCATAACATGCAAATGTAACACCTTTACAGAAGGTTGTTATATTAATACCCGGAACATACGTATATATCCAGAAAAATACTCCGGCGATAAATGCAACTGCCTCATAATATAATACAATCTTTGCAAGCTTTCCCTTTTTATTAATCGACTTAACCGCACAAATTCCCAAAAGTACGATTTCTATTATAATCATAAGACTATACATCAATCTCATACTGTCCTCTCCCCTATGTAAAAATATTAAGTCCGTATCTATTGGTATAATTATACATAGGTATAGGATGTTTTGCAAACCTTAATTTCCATAAAACACTAAATTTTACAGTTATTTTGCGGTTAACTTAACAATAGTTATCTACTGAACGCTCCCAGTTGCTTTTGGCTATATCTCCGGCTTTTTTTGCATCCTTATTCTTTATTGCCTCTATTATCTGCTTATGTTCAAGCACCGACTCTTCCGACAATATAATCTCGTTTTTAAAGAATAATCTCCTGACGTGAGCCTGAAGCACATTGATAGATGACTCAAGATATGCATTATCACATATCTTCACTATTTTTCCGTGAAAATGTTCATCCTGCTTTAACGCTGCAAAGTAATCCTTGTTCTTTATTGCCTTTTCAAATACTTTATTATAGGACTGTAATTCTTTTATGTCCTTTTCATCTGCCATATCAGCCGCTGTCTGTGCGGCAAGTGCCTGTAACACACTAAGCGGTGGCAGTATCTTTCCCATGGCACCATCTTCAAGCTCTGTAACATATGTAGACACTCCTGGTTTCATAGCCACAAGCCCCTGTAATGCAAGAAGCTGTAATGCCTCTCTTACTGGAGTTCTGCTTATTCCAAGTGCATTTGCAAGCTGTGCATCATTTATCTTTTCATTGGGAACAAGTGTCCCATCAACTATCCATTCCTGTATCTGGTTATAAGCCCTGTCCTTAGCCGACAGCTTGACAGGCGCTGAGTAATTCTGTGGTATTGGCATAATCATCCTCTCTTTCTTCAATCTAATGTGTTATGGGATTACGTGAATTGCGAAGCAATAGAGTAATCCGTAGGCATCAGTCAGGGGCAAAATAATTTTTGACCATAACATCATAATATAATCATATTTATTTTTCAATATGCAGTATATTGCATTTCTCTATATAATGTGCCATCATCCCATATATGCAATATATTGCATACACTTGTAATTATTCTACGATACATATAAAGGAGTTTTAAAGTTATGGAAATTAATAATATAAAGTGCGTTATGATATTTGATGAATCTCTCCCTGTAGGTGTTATAGCCAACACTGCCGCTATTATGGGAGCTTCTCTTGGAAAAGCTGACCCTGATGTTGTCGGCATAACTCCTGTGGATATGGATGGAAACGAACATTCAGGTCTTATCCAGTTCCCTGTTCCTATATTAAAGTCTGACTCCGACACTATCCAGGATATCAGAAAGAAGGCTATTAACAAGCTGACTGGTAATCTTTCTTTGCTTAAATAATGTAATATTTTTAAATGTCATATGGGTCATAAGCTCAATTCCCTTATTACTGTACAGTCATAAACGGCATTTTTGACCTTTTGACCCTGACATTTTTATAATAGATTATTCTGCATATTAAATAAATTGGTTCAGCACCGAAGCAGAACTCAAATATCAATACCTTATCAGCTCATTAAATATTTCTATCGCATATCTGTCTGTCATTCCGGATATATAATCTATGATTGCCTGCGCATATATTTTCTTTGTTTCAAGCAGCCCGTATATTTTCCTGTTCTTATATTTTTCAGTAAGCTCATTTGCAAGCTCTTCCTTGGAAGCCGCATCATTTAAGGCATATGGATAAAGGCTCAGATATACATCAGTATATATATCAGAAGGCGTTTCTGAATATATGAGCAGGTGCTTTACAAAGTTGCTTATAAGATTAGGATATGTCTTTTTTCTTGCCATAAGATTATATATCGTGTTTAAGCCATCTTTGTCATCATATGACTCCATGAGTGTATCGTATATGCTTCTTATTATTAAAGCTGCATAGTTGCGGTACACATTAAATTTTGGATTTTTATATATAGTCCTGTAGTTAAAGTCCTTGATAGCATTAAGCATTGCATTATGCTCATCACTAAGCCTTATTCCTGCCTCCGGACTGCTGTTTTCGCATATGCTTGTTATAAAGTTATGTATTATGACTGTAGTGTTAATGGTCTTTTCTTTATACAGGCGGGATATCTCCATAAGCTCTTTTATGTCCGACTCCTCTATGAATTCCATTCTTATGGCATCTTCTATATCTCTTCCAAGATAGGCTATCTTATCAGCTATTTTTACGACACAGCCCTCCCACGTATATGCCTGATACTGTCCTGATGTTTCAAATGTATCAAGGTCTATCTTTTCCTTACGTGGCATTATTCCATTTTCATCGACCTCGCCGCAGTGCGATATTATGCCATCTCTCACCGCATATGTAAGATTGAGGTTCTGATAATTCTTATTGTTATCCTCTAAAAGCTCTATATCCTCTATTATTCTTAAGCTGTTTCTCTCATGCCAGAAAGCATCCATTCCCAGCTCTTTTCTTATCTTTGTAAGCTCAACTTCTCCTTCGTGTCCAAATGGTGCATGACCTAAGTCGTGCCCCATCGCAATAGCCCTTGTGAGGTCGGTATTAAGTCCAAGATACTTTGCTATCGTACAGCTTACCGACTCAACATGCTGCACATGCTCCATACGTGTGCATATATGGTCATTATCTATGTTGAAAAACACCTGTGTCTTATGCTTTAATCTCCTGTATGCAAGTGAATGAAGTATACGTGTATAATCACGCTCATATTCTGAACGTATATCATTCTTCCTTGTATAAAGCGGTGTTCTTCTTTCTATATGATACTCCCAGTCAGGATTATTCTCACCTGACGCATATTCCTTGAATAAATCTCTTACCATAGACAGCCTCCTTTTTTATATTTTATGAAACATTTATACTGAATTCACATCTTTATTTGTGCTTACTTCCATTTAATACATATATTCAGCACATACATTTAATATATATATATTATTTTCTCTATTATTGTAACAATACTTTTATTATATATCTGTTATATTATGACAATATTAAAAAGTTATTTATACTTGCACCATAAAACTTTTTAGCCTTTATCTCTCACATCTAATGACTAAAAAATATAACTATATTAATAATATAATTATTTTAATCATATGTCAAAGTAAATTTTAAATATTTTATATAAATCATATATTTATTCTTGCAATACAAATAAAATTTTCCAATATAAGCTTTCCCTCATTATTGGCAAAAAACTATAATATAAAAACTGAAAGACACATGTCATTCTGTAAATCTGATATAACCTGACAATAGCTCTTATACCCCACCCCTTGACAAAGAACCCTTAAATATAAAAAACCGCCATATATCAGTCATTCAACTGATATATGACAGGTTTACTAAAATCATTTTATATAAGCATAGATTTTTTATATGCATTTACTTGTATAAAACATTTATATCTATATTAATTCAAACATCTATCCAAACAGACTCATAATATTAGCAACTATAAGTCCGCCACCTGTTCCTATGACATAGCCTAACAGCGCCATAATAATACCTACTGGTACGAGGGCTGTTGAGTATGCGCCTGCAAGAACTGGTGCTGTGGCTGTACCACCTATGTTGGCAAGTGATGCAACGCAGCATGTGAATATATCCATCTTTAATACCTTTGCAAGAATAATCATAATAACTACGTGGATAACAAGTATTACAAAACCTGCAAGCAGCCATATTGGTGCATTACCAACTGCACTTAAGTCAGCTCTTGAAGCGATAAGTGCGATAACGATATATAACATAACATTAGATATTTCCTCTGTTCCCTTAATCTTACCAAATGGTGTAAGGGCGAATAATATACCAAGAACTGTGACTACAAGTACCGTCCATGTTGAGCTGTCAAATACTGGCATAAGCTTGTTAAGAGGTGTACCTAACTCCATAGATAAAGCTGATACTAAAAGTCCGGCACCAAGTAATAATATGATGTTCTGCCATACTAATGGCTTAGTATTAGCCTTTGCTTCCTCTTCGAGTGCAGTTCCAACGCCATCGATAACGCTTGTGTCTGCCTTTGTCCATGCATTGAACTTCTTGTGTTCTCCAATAGCCCATAAAAGGAACATTACGTATAATGTTGCACATATAGAGTCCATAACAAGCGCATATGCCATAGTAGCCTCATCTACGCCGATAGCAGCCTGAATAGCAAGCATATTACCGCCGCCGCCCATCCAGCTTCCGCAAAGCGCGCCGAGGGCTTTCCATGACCCCTCACCAAGCCACTGGTGGAATATCGCATATGAAACAATGAAACCAAGACCTATTGATAATGTAGCGGCAAAGAAACCTATAAGCATCTTAGGACCTAACTTAGCTATCTTCTTAAGGTCACAACGTAATAACATTAAGAATAACATCGCATATAATACCGGGTTTTTAACTGACTTATATACAGCACTTGTTGCGCTTAAGTCCCATACCTTTAAGGTACAAAAGAGCATAAGTCCAAGGTATATAAGTACGATAGGTGGTGCAAAGTTAAAAAAGACCTGAGCCTTTTTACCTTTGAATATCTTAGGTAAATTAACTAATATAGCCGCAGCAAATATAAGTGCAGCCAGATATAGAAATCCATCTTTAATCATAAATTAACCCTTTCTTAACTTAATAATAACATCATGGTCAAAAGTCTTAATCCATAGCCTGTTGATTAATGGATGAACGACCTTGGAACCTGCCCAGTATAAGCCTTAATGCATGATAATATTCATACAATGTGCGAATAACGGGTAAATTTCACGTCTATCATAGTTGGGGGCTTTAGACCACAACATCATATAATGTCAGAAGCAAAAAGCCTTATATATTTCTTAAAACTTCAAGAAGATAATTCCAGCTTCTCTTAACCGATGCAACATCCATATACTCATCTGGTGTATGGACGTCAACAAGTGTAGGTCCGAAAGATATCATATCAACTCCCGGCATCTTGCCTGAAAGTATGCCACATTCAAGACCTGCGTGTATAGATGTGACCTCCGGCTCTCTTCCGTATACTGACTTAAAGCTTTCTATCATAACATTTCTTAATCTTGAGTCACTGCTGTACTCCCACGCCGGATAATCCGATGTAGTCACAGCCTTTCCACCTGCAAACTCTGCAAATGCTGACACTTTATCAAGCACAAGTCTCTTGCCGCTTGCTGTGTTGCTTCTTATAAGATACCTGTATACAAGCTTATCATCCTTTATAAATACAGTTCCAAGGTTAAGTGATGTTTCAACCATTCCCTGTATCTGTGTGCTCATCCTGCACACGCCGTCTATGGCCTGTCCAAGTACATATATGATATTCTTAGAAGCCTCAAGTGAATAAATATCAGCGGCTATATCCTTTTTCTCAAGACATATGGCAATATCCGGCTCTACAGCCTTATATTCCTGCTGAAGAATAGCTGTATATTCCCTGAACTTCTTTACAAATGCTGGCGACTCATCACTGTTTATAGCTATAAATGCTGTTGCCTCTTTAGGTATTGCATTTTCCTTGCCGCCGCCTATTATATCTGATACGCATATATCACATTCTCTCTGTATACCTGTGAGCAGTGAACCTAATACCTTGATTGCATTGGCATGCTGCTTGTGTATCTCCACACCTGAATGTCCACCCTGAAGTCCGCCTACTGTTATCTCGTATACAGTATGCACATTCTTTGATGATGCCTCCCTGCTTCCAAGCTCTATCTCACACTGTGCCCTCACACCGCCTGCACAGCTTACAAAAAGTACACCCTCTGTTTCTGAGTCTATATTTATAAGCTTTCTTGCTGTAATATCGCTTGTATCAAGTGCCTGCGCACCAAGCATGCCTATCTCTTCATCACTTGTAAGCACTGCCTGAATAGGTGGATGTTCAATCGTATCTGATGCCAGTATAGCAAGTATATATGCGACCGCTATTCCATCATCTCCTCCAAGTGTTGTTCCGTCTGCCCATACTCTTTCGCCATCTGTACATAAGTCGATACTCTCAAGCTCCATATTCTTATGGCAGTCAGCACTCTTCTCACACACCATATCTATATGTCCCTGAAGTATAAGCGGCTCCTTGTCTTCATAGCCCTTAGAACCATCCTTAAATATAACAACATTATCAGCCTCATCCCTTCTTACTAAAAGATTGTGGCTGTTGGCAAAATCAACGCAGTACTGCGCTATTCTGTCTGTATTTCCTGAACCTCTTGGAATATCTGATATTTCTTTAAAATAAGAGAACACCTCTTTAGGTGATAAATCACTTACTAGCATAGTTCCTCCTGTTTTAATTCTTACTAATATACAATTATTATCTGATAGACTTTACTATAGTATTATACTAAATCATTTAAATAATTGTCTATATGTATAAGAATGAAATATTTTCATAATTATCCAATTTTATCCAAACCTTATCATAAATCGTCAGTTTTTATACTTTTTTTGCTCATATTATTTCTTATGATAAACATTTTTATCATATGTAAAAGCTTTCCATTGTGATTTTTTGTAATATATATTATCATAGTACCATTGCTGTGTAATGCGTATTAAATAATAAATGCGGCTATTATACGGAATTCACATTAAACATTTACACATTAAGGAGAAACATTTTTATGAAAAAAGGTTCTATTTTTCACAGCCTGCCCTTCAAGCTTCTGGTGGGCGTTATAGCCGGTGTCGTATTCGGACTTCTGTTTTCTGCCACTGATAGTAACAGGTTCACTGGCGCTGCTTTAAATATTGTTGTTACATTAAAGTATGTTATCAACCAGATAATAAACTTTATCATCCCACTTATTATTATTGCATTTATTGCGCCTTCTATAACACAGCTTGGCAAAAATGCTTCAAAACTGCTTCTTATCGCAGTTTCGATAGCTTATGCATCATCTGTAGGTGCGGCTTTTTTCTCAACTGCTGCCGGATATGTGCTTATACCACATTTATCAATATCACCTACTGTAGATGGTCTTAAGTCCATACCTGATGCAGTGTTTGAGTTATCTATACCTCAGATTATGCCTGTTATGAGTGCGCTTGTATTCTCAGTTATGATTGGACTTGCTGCTGCATGGACTAAGGCAGAACTCATTTCAAATATACTGATTGAGTTCCAGAAGATTGTGCTTGCTATTGTAACAAGAATTATGATTCCTATTCTTCCACTTTTTATAGGACTTACTTTCTGCACACTCTCTTATGAGGGTTCTATCACAAAGCAGGCACCTGTATTCCTTAAGATTATTATTATTGTATTACTTGGACATTATATATGGATGGCTCTTTTATATACTATCGCAGGAATATACTCAAAGAAAAATCCTCTCGATGTTATCAAGTGCTACGGACCAGCTTATCTTACAGCTATCGGTACTATGTCATCTGCCGCTACTCTTGCAGTTGCACTCCAGTGTGCCGGCAAAGCAAAGCCACTCCGTAAAGATATGGTTTCCTTCGGAATTCCTCTTTTCTCAAACATCCACCTGTGTGGCTCTGTATTGACTGAGGTATTCTTCTGTATGACAGTTTCCAAAATTCTTTACGGCTCTGTACCGACTGTTGGAACTATGGTTTTATTCTGTGTTCTTCTTGGAATATTTGCAATAGGTGCGCCCGGAGTTCCCGGCGGAACTGTTATGGCTTCACTCGGTCTTATAACAAGTGTTCTTGGCTTTGGCGATACTGGTACAGCCCTTATGCTTACAATATTCGCCCTTCAGGACAGCTTCGGTACAGCCTGCAACGTAACCGGTGACGGCGCGCTTACTCTTATTCTTACTGGTTATGCTGAAAGACATAATATTAAAGAAGGCGCTGAAAATTAGACATCTTCAAAAGTAATTATTAACAAATTATAAACTTTAGCACTCACCTGTTGACAGCGCTAACAATTAGGACTATAACATAGTCAGAACAAAGGAAGAGGAGTTAAGAAAAGGAAATAGCTTAACAAACCAACCTGAGTTTACAAAGAAACAAGGTAATAGTTCAGATGAATATGTAATCCGCAATGAACGAAATGTTCAGCCGAACAGACAGTTTATTAAAAAGGAGCGATGACTTATGTTAATGCCTAGTATTTTTGGAGAAAACTTATTTAATGATGATTGGATGAACTTTGGATTTCCTGAAGTTGACAAAGCTTTATATGGCAAGCATGCCGCACACGAAATGAAGACTGATGTCAGGGAGACTGACTCAGGTTATGAAGTTGATATCGACTTACCTGGATTTAAGAAGGATGAAATAGATGTACAGCTTGATAATGGCTATCTTTCAATAAGTGCCGCTAAGGGACTTGATAAGGAAGAGAAGGATAAGGAAGGCAAATATATCAGAAAAGAGCGTTATGCCGGTTCTATGAGCAGAAGCTTCTATGTTGGCGATGCCATCACTGAGGATGATATCAAGGCTAAGTATGAAAGTGGTATCTTAAGACTTTCTATTCCTAAGAAAGAAGCTAAACAGGTTGAAACTACTAAGAGAATTGCTATTGAAGGATAATGTCATAGCAGACTACTATAATGATTAATAAAAAATAACCGCCGCCCTAAACAATGTCTATATAATATGTAGTCAAATGTTGCTACCATCTGCTGCTTATTATATAGAGTATGTTTAGGGCGGCGGTTTTTTTATTCTGATATACTCACATTTTCAAACTAAGCTCTGCGCTTCTTTCCTGCTGCAAATATAACTAATCCGCTGGCCAATAATAATCCTGCCATTATAGCTGCAACTCGCATCATAGTATCACCTGTCTGAGGTGTGCTTACATTACTATTACTATTACTATTGCTATTGCTATCGCTGTTAGTATTAGTATTTTCTGATGCATCTGTTGCTGTTGTTGTATCCTCAGTGCTGTTGTTAGCTGAAGCCTTTACCATAACCTTAACTACTGTCTTGTTACCTGCTTCATCCTCTGCAACAACAACCTGCTGTCCATCACTTACTGTAAGAGTATACTTTCCATCTTCTGCTGTTAATGCCTCTCCGTTCACAGTTACGCTCTTAAGATTAGCATCTTCAACTGTAAATGTTACTGAGTCTGTGTACTCAGCACCATCTTCAATACCACTGATAACTGGCGCTTCCTTGTCTGCATTAAGTGAAATAGCGTCTAATGGAATTCTTGTATATTCTACATATTCCTTACTTGTTGCATATGAAATATAAAGATAATCGCCTATAACAACTGACTTAGGGTAATGGAAACCTAATCTCTTGGCTTTACCTGTATACTTTAACTCTGGGAACTCATCATGAGTACGGAGTACATATGCTGTATCAAATGTCTTGCCATCTGAGCTTAATGTGATTGTCAAAGGCCATCTGCCTTTATTATTAACTGAACATCCAACAAGGTAAGCTGTTCCATCTGGAAGATTACCTGCACTCTGCTTTGCACGGCAGTCCGGCATATTAGTACTTACTGTTTCGCTCCATGTTTCACCCTGGTCCGTACTTATTGCTGCAAGTCTTACAAAAGAGCTGTTCTGGTCTCTGAAAGTCATAACAATAGTTCCATCTTCATTGACAAATAAGCTTGGTTCCATCTCTCTTGAAGTTGTTGCACCTTCGCCCTGTTCCATGCAGGTATACTGTGCCTTAACCCAGCCTTTAGTACCTGATGGGTCATCTGTATATATTGGATATGCAAAAAGTCCTGGCTGGAAATGAGCTGCATTAACTATTCTTCCACTTGCAAGTACATGTGGGTCCTGTTCTATAATACCTTCCATAGGTGTTCCATCTTTCATTAATACCGGCTTCATCTCTGACCAGTGTTCACCATCTGTTGACTCTACATAATATGCAAAACCACCTCTTGGTGTAGTATCTGAATACCATACATTAATATATGATACAAGTGTATCACCACTTACAAACCATCCACCTGATGAACAATATCCATTATCTATTGTAGGAACAAGCACTTTAGGTTCGCTCCATGTAGCTCCATTATCATCACTTACGCTATATGCAACCCATGTATCTTCTGCATCTTCATCCTTTGCTGAACTCTGCCACTGTGTATACAGCTTTCCCTTGAATTCAGTCATAACAACACCATTGCAGTAATGGTCTGTATCATCTGTTGCTGTAAATACTGTAACAGTTTCTGCTCCTTCAATCTTAGAAAGTCCTAAATCTGACTCTGTCTTAGCCTGGTCAAATAAACCATCTGTAACAACAAATGGCTGTTTGGCAGTACCTGGGACTGTACTCTGCTCACCTGCAAATACAGAACCAATGCCTGTATTCATCGAAACAATAAGTGATAACGCACTTATTGCAGCTACTATTGACTTCTTTTTCATAATATTTCTCCTATAGTTCATTAATTAAACTAATCTTAAAGTTATAAATGTTAACTGGTTATTTATAAAAACTGTGCACACGTTCTTATCTGTATTGTACTTATTTCAATACATTCAGTCATTAGATATTAACTCTTTAGAGGCATAATGTCAACCATATTGCAATAAGTTTACTAAAAATATTTTATAAAAGTCCCATAGCCGTCACTTTTTAACTATATATTATTATTTCTTCTTCAACGAATAATCATCCCCCACGCCAAATCTCACAATATTGATATCATCTTTTCTTGCAACGACAACATCAAACAATGCCTCAGTCGCGGTGCCCTTCTGTCTTCCCGAGTCCATATAGTATCCCTTGTCCTGCATCCAGCCACGGCTCTGCACTGAAAACATCGAAGTCTGTGTATTAAGCAGTGGAAGTCCTCCTGTTTCGCTGTCGAACACAGCTCTTTCCATATGAAGATGTCCACTGTGGTACAGAAGCACATTTCCACTCCAGTTAGTGAAATCCTTTGCAAATGAATTAGCTGCAAACGGAGTATGCGTGTAAGCTGCTGCCATTATTGCACGGAGTGTATCCCTGTTAGACTCTGTAGAATAGCCTTCCGGATAATCAAATGCATCGTGGCATAGGAATATATAGTTACAGTTATCCCTGCTCATCGCATCATTAAGAAGCCAGTCTATCTGCTCATTCTGATAACCATAAAAGTACATTCCCATCTGGTTCTGCTTACCATCTGTCACAGTATCATCACTATCACTCATATTAAGACAGACTACTCTTGTATTCTTGCCCGGAATATCATAGTAATAATATCCGTTCTGATAATCTGTTGCATATTGGCTGAAATGCTTCATAGTAATCGAATACCACTCTTCCCTGTTGATGATATGGTCGGCATCAAACAGAAGGTCTTCATTAATCTGGGCTGAAAAGCTGTTGTCATCGTGATTACCTTTAAGTATGAATACTGGCTTATTACAAAGCTCAAGTATCTTGGAAATCGACTCTATCGTATCCATCGCAATGACTTTTCCGTTCGGGTCTGCATATCTTCCATTGTACATATCACCGCCCACGCACACAAAGTCAATATCGCTGTTGTTGGCTATGTCGACTATTGCATAAAGCTGGTTGTAGGCAACCTCCCTTGTTTCCTCAGAAGTATCTATATGCATATCTGTTATAAATATATATGAAATACTATCGTTTGTTTCATCATTTTCCACAGTTCTAATAGTCTTCATTATCTCGTCTTTATATGCTTCGGGATAATTCGCTGACTGTGTTAATGTTACACTCGTACTGCTCCTGCCATTTTTCTTATTATCTGATGCAGCATTTGTCTGTGAGTTATTATAATCTACATACTTCATTATCACTACAAATAAAGTACACAATAAAAGCATTACTGCTGACACCTTTAATATGAGTCTGTTTCTTGCTCTTCTCTTTTTCGCCTTCCGCCTGGCGGCACTTTTTCTATTATTCGCTGAATATGCAGGTTCGCTGCTTGTCCTTTTCATATATTTCTCCTTTCCCCGGTTATATTATCACATATCACAATAAGATATCAGGGTCAAAATGTATTCTGACCCTGACCGATACCTGCGGATTACTCCACTTTTCTCAATTAATGTAATCCTATAATAATAGTGTAGCAATTAGAGTTTACTCTAACCAAGGAAATATTTCTCAATTTTTTCTTAATTTATCTTAAGAATGGTACCGCCTTTATATGCAGTGTACTCATAATCAGACTTTAAATTATATACTTTTAATACTTATTAAAAATATTTTTCTAATAACATTCTCACTTATATCTGTCAGGAATTTTCTTTCTTCAACAAAATCAGGCTCTGTTCCGTCACATATCAGTTCAATCATTTTAACAATATGACTGCACAAAGGCAAATCTTTCGGTATAAAAGAGGCTTCATATTCCAATGCGAACAGACCTTTTCGATGTGCAATATGTGCTAATTTCATAATCCAGTCATAGGCCTCTTTGATTTTTTTTATTTTTTCCAATAACATCATAACCATTTATAAATGCTTTTTCTCGGATTTCTTTTAATTCACTCATTTGCTCATCCTTCCCGATTGAATTTTTTATTATTCTGCCTGTATAATGACAAAAACATCATCAGTTACTTTAAATAAACACCTTTTCCATTACCCCATTCTCCATATCATCAATACTATAAACCGTATCCATAACTTCAAATGTTTCTCTCAAATTGCCTCTTGCACTCTTCCAGCCGGTTCCATCTGTAAACCATACAAATGTAAAACCATCTATAGTATCTGCTTCCTGCGAAAGCATTTTATAGCTTCTTGCAGTTTCATTGAGCTTCGAACCACCACTAGCATAAAAGTTTGTTTCAATGGCATAAATCATCTTATCAGTCTTAATTACATAGTCAAATCTCTTTGCAGCTTTACCCTGATTGGAAAGCGCTGACAAATCTATATTCCACTTTGACTCAATGTCTTTTAAATACATTTCCTTAAAATAATTCTCATTTTTCTTAAAACCTGCTGCCACAATGTACTTCTCAACCAAATCTTCCATCTGATGTCCACCACGGTTTTTGCGCCCATTAGAATCAAGTCCTGTTTCAATTCCTAACGCATAATCGACCAGATTATTCACTATATGATTCGTAATCATGTCAAACAAACCTGTTTTTCTCATAAATACTTTATATTGCTCTACATTGTAATTCATTGTTTTAAAATCATACAGAAATGCGCCATCTTCATCCTGCGCATAAATTTCATTTCCCCTTACTGCTAATAAAAGCGGGATACATTTTAATGTTTCCGGATACTTTGTCACTATCTTTTCAAAGTCATCCTCTATATTTTTTGAACCTATAAGCGTATTAAGAATATTGAGTTCAACCTTAATTTCATCAACATTTTTAACAACCTTTTCAAAATCTATGTAATAATCATAACCTGAAATACTTGGTCTGAACTTATTTAACCATTCGTCAAAATTTCTATTTGTCATCTGTTGCTTTCTCCAATCTTCGTTTAGATATATCAATATATTCTTCACTTATGTCTATTCCTATAAACTTACGCCCATACCGCACTGCTTCTACTCCTGTAGTTCCTGAGCCACAAAATGGGTCTAATACGAGCTGTCCTTCTTCTGTCGATGCTAGTATAATTCTTTCAAGAAGATATTCCGGTTTCTGTGTGGGATGCTTTCCTTCTGTCTTCTCTGATGGCTTTGTCAATGAGCCTGTCCATACATCCTTCATCTGTCTGCCACCATTCATTTCTTTCATTTTCTGATAATTAAAAAAATGCCGTGACTTCCTATCATTCTTTTTTGCCCATAAAATGGTTTCTGTAGAATGTGTGAAGCACCGACATGCTAAGTTTGGCGGCGGATTGGTTTTCTGCCATGTTATGTTATTAATTATCTTAAAGCCTTCCTGCTCCAATGCCATACCAACCGAATATATATTATGCAACGTTCCAGATATCCATATTGTACCATCCGGCTTTAATACCTTTTTACATAGTTTAATCCATTTTCTGTTAAACTTATGTTTTTCTTCGACACTACTTCCCTTTTCTGAAAGCTTATCCCACGAACCTTTATTTACTGAAACCATCTTTCCGCCATTGCAGGTAATCCCATCATTACTTAAAAAATATGGTGGATCAGCAAATATCATATCTATCGACTCTGGTTTCATTCTAGTCAGAACCTTGAAAGAATCACCTACGATTAGCTGTGAGTCATCCGTGTCATAATATAATGGCACTTTCTTTATAAATAAATTATCCTTCATATAGCTCCTTATTTTCCGGAAAAAATGTTAATTTCTGTTAACAGCGGATATTAACTCCATCTAATAATTGCATATTATTACTTCTTTCCCAACCCTGTTAGATGCATCAGAATTAATCATACGCTTAACACTTACAACATCTATTTTATAACCTTTATTTCCATATAACTCATTTATCAGCTCTGTATTATGATTAGTGAGCATACAATAGCAGCCTCTGGCCGTTAATTCATCATAAAGCTTTGCAACTCTTTTATGACTTTCTATATCAAAACCTTCTTTCGTGTATGACTCAAAAGATGTTGGATTAAGAGGTGCATATGGACTGTCAATAAATACAAAATCACCCTTCTTTGCATCCTTGCAGGCTTCTTCGAAATCACCATTAATAATTTTTACACCTTTAAGATACTTTGAAACTTCTCTTATAACATTTTCATCGGCTGAAGTTCTACGGCTGTTATTATATGGTACATTAAATAAACCTTTTCCATTTACACGATATAAGCCATTAAAACAGTGCTTATTAATAAATACAAACAATGCTGCCAATTCAACATCATATTCTGACTTCATAAGCTTATCATTATAATGCTCCCTGACCGAATAATAATATTTCTTTCCATCTTCCCACATTTCTTCATCCAGCCTGTTTACGGCTTCTAAAAATGCATCCGCTTCATTACATATTATATTGTAAGTATTTATCAGCGCTTTATTTATATCATTAATCAGTGCATTTGCCGGCTGCAATTCAAATAATACTGCTCCTCCGCCAACAAACGGCTCATAATAATTGTTATATTTTTCAGGCATTCTTTCTCTTATCTGTGGAATTAACTGGCGCTTTCCACCAGCCCACTTCACAAATGGAGCAACACTTGAATTAGTCATCTAAAATCCTCTTCTCTATGTCAAACAGACAATATTCTATTTGCTTATTATACTTTGAAACCAATAAAATAACAACAGTAGCTTTCACCCTTAGTGAATGGAAAATTTCATTTTTGAAACACTAATACATATTCACGTGCCCACAGCAAAAATAATTATTATAATTATACCAATATTCTATTAAACGACAATTGTAACAGGACACCTCAAAATCAAAACTTTCTTTTATAAATGAATACTTGTACAGAACATTATGAGATTTTTTTTGATATCTGGCAGTCATCATGCATACATTTCCGTGAAAATTGGGTAGTATTTCATTAGGTCAATAGAATTATTGCACATAAAAACACCTCGGAACCGAAATTCCGAGGTGTAATAAATCATATGAAATTGTTACAAGAAGTTGATACTGTATGGGTGCTACCGTCAGTTTTAGCGCACAAGCTGCATTACTATTTTTTGATTTCCGAAAAATCTATAAAATTCTTACCACTATATTCTAATATGCCAAGACTTTGCTCATCATACTTATTGTAAATCATTTCATTCACATCAAATTCTTTTTTAGAATTATTGATTTTAAAAACAAAAACATATCGTTTCTTTTTATCCAAAAAACTACCACTCTTTTCAGCTATCGCAAAATTAGAATAAGCTCCACCATAATTTACCATTGAACCTTCTGTCTGGTCTAAAATACATTTTGATTCTAAAATAGCTTCTTTTTTCATACTAATTTCCTCCAATTTACCCCAAATCACTTCTGTATATCATCATTTATATTCCTATATTGTAAATGATATCTACGAAGCCTGATAATACTTACTGTCAGTAATGCCAACGCAGCAATATAAATAACCAGGCTCATCATTACCGTATCAGGAGCTTTAAAATTTATAAATACTGTAATCACGGCAAACACAATATCTGCAACAGCTATAAAACACCATTTTTGTATATTCTGTTTATAATCTTTAATAAGTTCCTTACTATTCATTCCATTATCACTATAGCCATCATCAAGTTTATAAATATTAATTGGCATTCTTTCATCATTCATTACTAATCCCTCCTTTGAATATATATCTACTCTGTCACATAAATCTAATAAAATATAATCATATTAGCATTATCAGCTATATCTTTTACACTAAGCTGCATCATATATCTTAACCTCCCTGATTGGTTTTAAAAATGTTTCAGTATCATAGTACAACATATTAAGTATTGGAATTAAATCTATATATTCTTCAACTTCCGGCATTTCTTTATACTTTGCCATTACAACCAGATACCCATTATCCCACTCAACTACTTTCGTATATCTCTCCAATTTATCAGAAGTGATAAAACGAACTCTTTGGTTATTAAATTCAAAAATTGTATACTTTCCATCATTAGTTAGAACCGCATAATCTTTCATTTAAATCACTCCAATCAAATAATTTTTTATCATTATATTATAATACTAACACAGTTTACATAAAAAAACACCCCAGAACCGAAATTCTGAGGTGTAATAAATCGTATTGAAAAGTGTTCCAAGATACAATATAATCCTATCTCTTTGTTAACGTTTTGAGAACATGAAAAGCTCATAAATAGGGGATTTGTGTATGGCAGTGTTGCATATGTGTTGTATGCAGTTGGCTGCCCACACATTCCCAGAGCTACTCATTACCTTTAGCAAAGAAAGGACTACTACTATGAAAATACATTTTGCTTACTACAACCAATACAAGAACGGAATTGACATTGCTTTTGCTGATAATACACTTCTATTCTTATCCTGTGCTGAAGCTGAAAAAAATCTGCATACTACACCTAACTCCCAAAGGCTTATTGATAACCTTGCGATTGATAATCCACTTATGTATGCTGCACTTGCTCTTGATTGTGAGTTGCAGGCTTGGGCTGATGCTATGGATGAGGATTGGAATGTGTAAAAAAGTTTATCCTCACTTATTTTTGAATATAGGATTATTGGCAAGTTCCAGTAATCCTTGTAATTTTTGCGGTTCCTTAATTATATCAGTCATCACACTAAACATTGCCGCATCACTTTGCTGTTTTTCGTTGCTTTCAAGAGCATTTTTGTGTTCAATCTGCATTATTTCAATTTTATGTTTATGCTCCTGCTCACATTTCTCAGTTTCAAGCTGATGTTTTTCTTTTAATGATTCAATATCAACCTCATGTTGCTTCATTAGCTTTTCTATCTCATGCTTATTGCTTTCTTGTAATGTTGCAATTTCTGCTTTAACTTTCTTATTTGCCGTCAAATAAGAAATTATTCCTGTAATAATAGCAGGTACGCATGAAACCAATAACGTATTTAATATTTCTTTCAATTCTTTTACTCCTCCCACTCTTTATCATTTATCTTATATAGGTTACTTTATTGTTGCTTCTATTCGGTTCTTCAATCGTAATGGAATATCATCTTCCTTTTCCCACATAATCGTATTGACTTGTGCTATATCAAAATGTAATTCAACACCTTTTTTACATAATTGAATTACGGTTTTTCCTAGTCCCATTGCATATCCTTCTTCAAAGTAGGCTCCATTATTTTTATGCGTTAAATCAGCTACAACAAATCGACTCTTACTAATTCTGTTTAATAACTCTGGTGTTATAAACCCATTGTGTTCAACTTCGTCAATAAATACTGCATGATATCCTGCATCAAAAACGCCTTTTCTAATTGCTTCTCTTAATTTACTAGTTTCATTCCCAAATCTCATTGCCACCAATACATCTTTTCCATCATCACTATTTTTTTGTAATTTATCTATTCTGTCATAACCCTTAGGAGTAATTGAAATCCCTCCGTAATAACTCTCTTCGCTTGAGACATCACCATTTACACAATTTATCCCTTGAATATATCCTATTTCATACAAATATGCCGTCATATATAATGCTTGATTTACTAATTCTTTATCATCTAATTTTTCCCCACTATCCGGATTAAATCTTCTTACAAACATACAACTTAAAAAAGATGGAACATCTAGCATTATGTCCTGACCAACAAAATCTGTCAATTCATTTAATTTAAGCAAAATCATATCTATTTTTTGAGAAAAACTTTTTGGAAACCACAATGAAATAATATCTTGATCCATATGAACCGGCATTCCAGCAATGTTATTACCATTTCTGAATTCTGTTGTATATGTATCACAACTTTCTCTTGATTTTGTAGAATAATACCTGTGTTCTACTCTGCCTTGCTTATTTCTAAACCCCTCATAAAATAAAAATGGTGCTAATTCATTATAATCTAATTCTTCATATGTACTATTCTCCATTGAATATTCATATTGTCCACAAACTGGACATTCGTAAAAAACCGAATTAGGATCATAGCATACTTTCTTTAATATTCTTCTTCTACCACATACAGGGCACTGTTCATCATCATTCATATTTCTCATCTCCTAATTATTTATACATCATCTTTTTCACATCAGTATCTTCAAATTTTGATTGAGCTTAACTCCCTCTTTTTTATTAGTTCATAACCAAACACACTTTGCAGTATAATACTGATACCCGATTAGCATGGAATTAATAGCATACACTATCTAACCAGTAGTATATCTATATAGAAAATTATTTGTGCGTCTTTTTCCAATATTCATAATTTCTTTTTAATCTTGCAATGTCATTTCCTTGTTCTTCTTGAACATCAAAATATCCATCTAACGAAGTATATGTCAACTCTCCTCTGTACTTCTTATATCCAGCCCAATAATCTTCATATATGTCAATTCCTAACCCGGAAAATGGACCTTCTCCATTTACTAAATATTCCATTCTATTTGTTTTAAAAGAACCGATATTTTCTGTATTTCCACTTCCTGGCTTATCACCTGATATTTTATATTTTTCTTGTACAAATACCTCTACATCTTTGTATGGCACTGGCAACTTACCCAAATCCTTAATATCAAACATTTGACCTTCTGAAGCATTGTCATTTCTAGTATATACAAAACCAATTACATAATGCTTTGCATATTGGTCATATGGAAATGAAATATTTTTCTTCCCATCTCGCATATATGAAGCAAAAGAACCTAATGTAAACACATATCCCGATGGCTGTCCATTCTTCAAAAACTTTCTGTATGTAGTCTTTATATCAACAGCAATTTTTTCTGTATCCGCTTCACTTTTCATTAATGTAAAATCTGGATATACTGTTTGCTGTTGAGATGGATATAATATCAGTCCATTCTCATCTGCTATTTCTTGTAAAATATTGTACGAAATCAACTCGAAAATTCGTCCAATAAGTTTTGAATCACTTCCAAGTGAAAACAGCTTTCCATCTGGAGATGCTAATGCACTGACTTCCCAATCAATATCTTTTTCTTCTAACTTCTTGTTAAATAACCTTATAAAGTCTAATCCCATTTCATTCCTCCTCGTATATTGCTAAGCATTTGCCACTTCATCCAAAAAAGACATCTGGATATATGACTCCTCATTTTTTTTCATTGCTGGAACATTTTGTGGATTATAATTCATTAAAAGCGCTTCCAACATCGAATTCCTATTAGATTCCTTTGCCCCAACATGATAAAAATGTGCTTGATTTACCTTCCAACATTCTTTCCAAACTGTGTCGATATACTCATTTTTTCTATACTTGTTTTTGTCCCATGTAGATAACATAAAATGAGCTCCGGAATCTACTAGCACATCATGTAATCTAACCTCGTGATTCTCATCCCAACTATCATAATAATCAACATGTCTTCCAATATATGGTGGATCACAATATATAAAAGATTGAGTATCAGCTTCGCTTATTGTCTGTTCAAAAGATTGGCACTTAAATTTCCAATCGACATCTGGAAATATATCTTCCAGTCGTTTAACCTGATTCACTATCTTTGTAACATATGCCTTTGCAAATCTCTTCGGTTTATGTCCATATGGAACATTGAATTGATAATTTCGATTAAATCGAATCATTCCATTAAAACAACTTCTATTCAAAAACAAAAAATCAAGTGGATTATGCTCTTCATTAAATCTATCTCTAATATAATAATAATGCTTTTCGTCTTTTTCTTCTAATTCCTTTCCCTCCTTCTCCAAAAATTCTCTAACATCATATGATGTGATTTTTCCACTCTGTATGGCATTATATAATGCTATAGTATGCGGATTTGTATCAGCAAAAACCGCGTGCTTAGGTGCTAAATTTAATCCAACAACACCAGACCCCATAAAAGGCTCAATCCAAGTAATATTATCATCTACCCACGCAACTTCTGAAATAAGAGGAACAATTTTTGTTTTTATTCCCTGTATCTTTATTGGTGGAACATATACTTTATCAATCATTTTATCATCCTTTCAGCATACACATATATCTTTAGATGATATATGTGTAAAATCATGTTCTATTCTTTTATTTTTGTATTTAGTCCTTAAATCAATATATTTCAATAACTCTGGTTTATCATCTAGAAACATATATGATATAGGCACTCTAAAGCCAGAAATATCTTTCTCCATCCTACGCATATCAATTGGTTCTATTTCTTGAAAAGAAAATATCGGCATAGCAACCTTATTTCTAGTAAGATAATCTTTTATCCTTTCAACTGCTTCTTCATCATAGCTGTATTTTTCAAGCCAATCTTCGATATTTTCAGGTTTTCCCAATTCAACAATCGCAACCAATTGTCTATATGGCAATCCAATATATATATATGCTTCCACTGGCTCTTTACAGAATCTTTTCCTATGCTCATATATTTTCTCCCCTGATTTTAACTGTTCATACCATTCGAAGCTAAAACTTAATATCATTTTTCTCATAGAGAATCCTCGCTATTTAAATTGCAAAATATCATCAGCAGAACAATCTAAGGTTCTACATATCTTTTCTATTGTCTCCATAGAAACATACTCATTATTACCCAATCGTGCTAATATATTACCACTTATCTTCGCAGCCTTTTGCAATTCAATTTTCTTCATATTTCTATTTTTTAATATATCCCATAGTTTGCTATATTCTACACTCATACAGTCCTCTCCATTTTATATAACAATCTTCATATAGAATATCACGATATCGGTATGTTTTCAACTTACATTTTCCTAACCGTCGATAATAATATATATTTCATCGACACTTAAATAACTGTTTCCCATTCCCAATATTATTTACTATACACCTCCCACAATCTCTCCTGCTCCGCGCCAATCCTCAATATCTCCTGCAAATCCCTAGCCATAGTCTCGACATTGGCATCCATCTGCTCAACTGTCCCCGTCCTATTACCAGCCTTAATCTCCCATTGGATTATCTCTTTATCGTAATATTCCTTAGTCTCCACATTCATATATCCATACACCGAATATGAATATCCATTGATTTTCTCTATGAATACCGGAGCCACTTCGCCCTTAGATGTTTTCCACCTCATAAGCCTTGGAAACCAGCATAATCCTTCTTTTATCAGTTCTTTAAATGTCTCCAGCAGCTTTCCTATTTCATAAAATATTCCTCTGAACGAGTTTCCTGCTTCTATAATCTTATCTGCTTCAACATGATTAGCATATTCTTCTATTGTCGGAGCGAATAATCTGAATGATGATATAAATGCATTGATTTTACCAAGCAATTCTACTGCTTCATTTGCCTTGTCCGTCACGCTTGCAATCTCTTGTCTTACCGATTGAAGTTCTGAACGTTTTTCATTAAGTTCCTTAGTTTGACTACGCTCCAACTCCTTATAAGCAATTTTTGAAGCAAACAACTTAATATCCGCATCATGCACCTGTTCCTGTATCTGTTCCAAATGTTCTGTTTCCTGTGCCACTTTATATTCCGCAACTGTCAGATCATGATTACGTCCTTTCGACTTTTCCTTTATCTGTTCTCCAAACCAATCATTGACCTCTTTGTTGGCTACCTCTCTTAGCTCGTCCTGCAGCACTTGCGAAAGCACTTCTTTTATAAACACTTTTCTCTTTGATACCTGCTTGCTAAGTCCCTTTTTATATCCATCTGCTACTGGAACTCCCACTATATGCATATGAGGACTATCCTCGTCAAGATGAACTACTGCATTTGCCACAACGAATTGTGGAAGTCTCTTTAATAGCTCACCCAATATTATCTCATACGATAGCTTTATATATGATTTCATATCATCATATTCTTTCCAGAACTCCCTGTCGCCTATCTGAATTATTATCTCTACAGCCATATCCTGCTCCTTTCCAGCAACATGTTCAAAATAATCTTCTATCCGGCGGTCTGGTCGTGTCTGCTTTTTATTATATTCTTCTAATGCCTCATCGAATTCTTTGTGGTATACTGTCTTTACATCATCAATCAGATTTGATGTTCCATAGACAATAACAATGTTGTCTTTGCTGTAATCTGATGACTTGTATTTTCTCAGATTGTGCTTTGCAACAGCAGCCAATTTAGTTTTCGATGTAATGGCACTTTTCTTATTGCTCACATGAGCTGTATATGAAATATTTCCCATTCGCATCTCCTTATCTGTACTCTATTCTTATCTGTAAATTCTATCGGAGCAGTGCCGTTATCATCTTGGCTCTGCCATAGATGATAACCCCCTAGCAGTTCTGTCAGCCCAAATCCACAATTAACATTGTGAATATTGTTCTGCCATAACTGCGGGGGCTCTCCGAGGGTTACATATACACCAGTCCGATACAACTGATACATATGTGTTACATATCAAGAATTTAATAATCTGTTCTTTTAAGAAGTACAGACTCTAAACTCTTATAAGAATTTAGAATCTGTTTCCTCAAACATGCAAATTGTTAAACTCTTTATTGTGGTAAAAGCCAAGTCCAATAACTTGTTTCATCCTCCGTTTTAGCTTTACTTGAAGTAATTCCCAGTTTTTTCTTTGCTGATAACAGAGTGTTTCTCTTTATTCCTCTTCTTGCTGCTTCCTGCAATATATCATTTGATATAATTTCTTTGCATGAACCGAAGTACTCTTTGATAAAATTCTCTGCTATATCCAGCTTCTTTTTTCCTCTTCCTTCATTACCTGACAGAAGCTCATCTATGGTGATATCATAAGGTCCTATGCAGACCATTCCATTATCCTCCGTCATTTCAAATCCTATTGCATCCCCTGTTGGAGCTAATGAAGATTTATCATGTGCCATTATTCTTATATTAGGTTTATCACGAAGCCTTGCCACCAGCAGAACACTTCTGGCAGTTGCCTGTATATCAATAGAACCAAGTCATCTGTATGTTGATTTGCTGCCAGATGCCTTATTCATATGACCAATAAGAATAATTGCACAATTATGCTTTTCTGCTATTATTCCAAGATGCTTTAGCACCGGTCTTATTTCATTTGCTCTGTGCATATCAACTGTAGCTCCGATATATGCCTGAATCGGATCAAGAATGATTAACCTTGCCCCAGTCTCGATTATTGCCTGCTCCAGCCTATCATCTGTCATTGATAATTCCTTATCTGTCTCATCAATAACCCGAATCATGGAACAATCTGCTCCTGCCTTTTCTAATCTGGGCTTAATCGTATCTTCAATTCCATCTTCTGCTGTCTGATATAAGATATGAATAGGTTCATATTCCTTATCATCGTCACATGGGAGCGGCAAGCCCCTGCTAAGAGCTGCCGCTAATTTGAGAACCAAAGTTGTCTTTCCTTCTCCCGGATCTCCTTCAATTATTGTTATCTTTCCGTATGGTATATATGGATACCATAGCCATTCCACCTCTTTTGAAACCACATCCTCCATATGGATAAGTTTCAGTTCAATATTCTGTTTTTCAACCATATTCATCCTCCTTGCTATACTGCTTCTTTGTTAAAATATCCTGTTTCTTCCCAAACTTTTTTATCCGGACAATAATAGCTGAACTCATTTGAGCTCCCTACCTTTATTGCCGTTCCAAATTTGAGTAATCCTTGTTGTATTCCCAGCCTTACATACTGTGCGTCCTTACCTATTGCACTTGCAATCTCTTTTATTGGTACATTTCTCCCTGTAAAAGCTGGTAAATCACCCTGATAGATAACTTCTGGCATCTCTACCACCTCCTCTTTTATATAGAGCATTTCTTGCTCTGTTATGTTTTGCATTATGCAGACCTTTACTTGCTCTGTCAATAGTTTAAAATTTAATGTTGACTATTAAATATTGGTGTGTTACATTTACAATCACAGGAGGTTGAAGCAATGAATACAGGTAAAAAGATTAAATTAATACGAACCTTTCGTGGTTTAACCCAGAAAGAACTTGGCGAAGCTTGCGGAATACATGAAGTCGCGATCCGTAAGTATGAGCTTGGAAAGAATCTTCCTAAGCCTGAACAGCTTAGAAAAATTGCAGATGCACTTGGTGTCAATGTTAATTCATTGATGGAATTTGATATCGAAGCAGATGGCGATGTACTACCATTACTATTTGCTATTGATGACGCGTTTGACATTTCTATCAAGGACTTAGACGGAGAGCCCGGCATATTCTTTTCCAATAAGAATCTTGTCCAGTTTCTTAAAGACTGGCAGGCTATGAAAGAATTACTTGATAATGGCAGCCAGACACAGGATAATTACGAAATATGGAAGACTATCCGCCCAAGTGTGACAAAGGTAACCCACGAATAATAATCATTTTTATCCGTTTGCTATCAGCTTTCTAGTAAATAGCGAAAGGATGGTGCTTATGAAGTTACCCAACGGATACGGAAGCGTTGTAAAACTTTCCGGCAAAAGAAGAAAACCTTATCAAGTGAGAAAGACTGTAGACTGGCACTATGATGAGGTAAAAGACAAACAGGTTCAGGATATGATTACAATTGGATATGCAGCCTCGAGAGCTGAAGGCTTACAAATGCTCGCAGATTACAATAATAATCCATTTGATACCAAGGCTGCTAAGATGACATTATCAGATGTCTATGAAGAATGGTCAAAGCGTAAGTTTCCTACTATATCTGAATCTAATGTAAAAAGATACACAGCATCCTATAAATCCTGTGAACCCCTTTACAACAGCATTTTCAAGGATATTAAATTAGTTGATTTACAGACTGTTATTGATACCTGCGGTAAGAATTTTCCTACTCTCAAGAAAATCAAAGTCCTGTTTAACCAGCTATTTGATTATGCTTTGAAAAATGATATTTGCAACAAAGATTATTCAAGCTTCGTTGATATTGTTCAATACAAGGATCGTAACCCTAACAAATACGATAGAAACAAGTTTGAGAAAAATGAAATTGATATTATCTGGGAACAAAAGGAAGACAAATATTATCAGATAGTATTGATGCTCCTATATAGCGGAGTCCGTATCTCTGAAATGCTTGATTTGAAGAAAGAGAATGTTCATCTGAATGAACAGTATTTTGATGTTATCTGTAGTAAAACAGAAAATGGTATCAGAAAAGTTCCAATAGCAGACAAAGTTCTGCCATATTACAAAGCTTGGTATGAATCCTGCCCTGAATGTGAATATTTACTTCATACAGAAGCTGGAAAACATTTTGAATACCGAAACTACTACGATAGCTATTTCAAGCCATTGATGGAACAGCTAGGTATTAATCGTACACCTCACTGCTGCAGACATACATGCATCTCAATGTTAGCAGAAGCTGGTATTAACCAGACGATTATCAAAAAGATTGCGGGGC
>ENA-OOWV01000109-OOWV01000109.1-human-gut-metagenome-genome-assembly--contig:-NODE-109-length-65315-cov-5.605976_pt1 | contig 65315 bp, 60 predicted proteins | sample MGYA00241584_ERZ501337 | MGnify/ENA primary metagenome ERZ501337 (study PRJEB25962, sample SAMEA2042744) | human gut metagenome | biome: human gut; feature: human-associated habitat; material: faeces... | reverse complement strand
AATGGTAATAGGATTTGCTATTATAATATTGATAGGAGCTATTTTACTTAATATGCCAATATCTACTCAAAATGGAGAGAGCATAGGATTCTTAGATGCATTATTTACATCAACTTCGGCAGTATGTGTCACAGGATTAATTGCGGTTGACACATCGACTTATTGGAGTTTTTTTGGACAACTAATAATTATAACCTTAATACAAATTGGTGGATTAGGGTTTATGACTATGACAACATTATTTGCTCTTATAATCAAGAAAAGAATAAACCTAAGGGAAAGACTTTTAATACAAGAATCTTTGAATCAAATAGATTTATCAGGATTAGTTAAGCTAACTAGGTACATATTACTTACAACAGTTTTAATAGAAGGTACAGGAGCATTATTATTATCAACTGTATTCATACCTCAATTTGGGATCTTAAAAGGGATTTGGTACAGTATATTCCATGCTATATCAGCATTTTGTAATGCAGGCTTTGACTTAATGGGAGTAGTTAGTGGTCCATTTTCATCACTAACATATTATGTAAATAATTTTACTATAACTATAACAGTATCACTATTAATTATTTTAGGTGGTATAGGATTCCCTGTAATCCTTGATTTAATAAGAAATAAGAAGTTATCAAAATTAAATATACATTCTAAAGTTGTACTTTTTACAACTTTTGTTTTAATAGGATTTGGAATGCTATTTATACTAGTATTAGAATATAATAATCCAAAAACACTAGGTCAATTAGGGTTTGGAGGAAAAATATTAGCATCACTATTCCAATCAGTAACACTTAGAACGGCTGGATTTAATACAATAGATTTAGCTGCTATGAGAGAAAATAGTATATTTTTTATGATAATATTAATGTTTATAGGTGCATCTCCGGCATCGACAGGTGGAGGGGTAAAAACTACTACAATAGCTACATTAATATTAACTGTAAAGTCATTTATATTAGAAAAACAAGATATAGAAGTATGTGAAAGAAGGATAAGTGAAACTACTGTAAAAAAATCATTAGGAATATTTTTAATAGGTGTAGCTCTATTTTTAATGGGAACTCTTATTATATCTATAACTGATCCAGATTTTAGCTTACTTGAAGTTGGATTTGAGGTAGTATCTGCTATTGCTACAGTTGGGCTTAGTATAGGTGGAAGTCCAAATCTTAGTATTTTAGGAAAAATATTCATAATGCTATTTATGTTTATGGGAAGAGTTGGATCTTTAACTATATTTATGGCATTGGCATCAAGAGGAGTCAAGAAAAATCCTCTTATTAGGTATCCAGAAGGTAAAATAATAGTTGGATAAATAAAAAATAAATTTATTTAGTATATGGAGAGGTAAAAGTTATGAAACAATATATAGTTATAGGATGCGGAAGATTTGGTTCATCTCTTGCCACAACTATGAGTTTATTAGGTCATCAAGTAATGGCTATAGATAAAAGTGAAGAAATAATTCAGAACATAGTTGACAAAGTTACTCATGCAGCTATAGTAGATGTTACTGATGAGCAAGCTCTAAGATCAATAGGATTAGGAAACTTTGATGTAGCTATAATAGCAATAGGAGCTGATATAAGAGCATCTATAATGGCAACACTTATAGCTAAAGAAATGGGAGTATCTCAAATTGTATGTAAAGCAAAAGATGAATTACAAGCAAAAGTTCTTTATAAAATAGGAGCTGATAGAGTAGTATTCCCAGAAAGAGATATGGGAGTTAGAGTTGCTCATAATTTAGTTTCAGATAACATATTAGATCATATAGAACTAGATCCAGAGTATTCTATAGTAGAAATAGTTACACCAACTAGTTGGGTAGGAAAAACTCTAGTTGATTTAGAATTAAGAGCAAGATATGAAATAACTGTACTTGCTATAAAAAATGGTAAGAGTATAAATGTAACACCAGCACCAGATGAAGAACTTAAAGCAGGAAGTATATTAGTTGTGATTGGTCAAAGTAGCAATATAAGTAGTATTACTTCTGAAAATAAAGATATAATTAGGAGAAAGTAGTTATGTCTATGATAATAACAGCTAAAGATAATGATAAAATAAAATACACAAAGTCTTTATTAAAATCAAAAAATAGAAATAAAGAATCAAAATTTATAATAGAAGGATATAGAATATTAACACTTGCTATAGAATGTAGAGCTAAGTTAGATTACGTATTCATAAATGAAGATTTTGAAAAAAAACAAGAGCATAAAGAATTCTTAGAAATACTTAAGAAAAAGGATATAAGAGTATACAAAACTACTAATAAAATTTTTGAAGATTTGACAGATACTGAAAATACTCAAGGAATTTTAGGTGTTGTAAGGTTTAAAGAGAAAAAAATTGAACATAATATAAAAAACGAAGATAAATTTGTTTTAATATTAGATAGAATTCAAGATCCAGGAAACATGGGAACTATAATAAGAACAGCTGATGCAGCTGGAGTAGATGCAATAATTGCATTAAAAGGATGTGTAGATATATACAATCCAAAAGTAATAAGATCAACTATGGGATCTATATTTGATATGAATGTAATTCATGCTACTCAAGAAGAAGCATTAAGAATACTTAAATTAAAGAAATTTGATATAGTATCTAGTTACTTAGATACAAATAATTATTACAATACAGTTGAGTATAATTATAAGACTGCATTAGTAATAGGTAATGAAGCTAATGGAATAAATGAAGAATTAGTATCAAAATCAGATGTATTGGTTAAAATACCTATATATGGCAAGGCAGAATCTTTAAATGCAGCAATAAGTTCTGCTATACTTATGTATGAGATAAAAAAATACTTGGTTTAAAAGTTGTTAATTATACATTTTATATGTTATAATTATATAAAAAAATATATTTTAATTTGAAAAAGGGGAGTAGTAAGTTTTAGCTACTCCTATTTTTATTGCTATTATAAGAATAAAATGAAATTGGCAATTTATAGACAAAAATTAGGTATTAATAAGTAATTTATAGAATATATCTATAAATAATGTGGTTAATATCAATTGGAATAGTGATGAAAGGTACAATATAATAAATATAACGTTAAATAATTAACGTGATTAAAATAACAATTATTTTAATGAAGAAATTAATGATTTAGCAATATTTATAAACAAAGATAATGATAAATAAATTTATAGTTAGGAGATATATATGAATAATTACAAAAACCTTTTAAGTCCTATAACGATTAAACATATGACAGTAAGAAATAGAGTAGCAATGCCTCCTATGGGAACAAATTACGGTGGAGCTATGGGAGATTTTACTGATGAGCATATAACATATTATGAAAAAAGAGCAGAAGGTGGAACAGGTCTTATTATAGTTGAAAATGCTTGTGTAGACTTTCCTTTAGGATCAAATGGTACAACTCAAATAAGATTAGATCATGATAGATATATTCCAAATTTATTTAAATTAACAGAAAGGTTACATAGACAGGGTGCGTCTGTAGCTATTCAAATTAATCATTCAGGTGCTTCAGCAGTTCCAGGTAGAATAGAGGGAAATACTCCAGTATCATCTTCTAATATACCATCAAAAACTGGAGGGGCAGTGCCAAGACCTTTAGAAATAGAAGAAATACATGCAATAGTACATAAATATGCAGAAGCTGCTAAGAGAGCTCAAATTGCAGGTTTTGATGCTGTTGAAATTCATGGTGGACATTCATATTTACTATGTCAATTCTTATCACCTGTGTATAATAAAAGAACTGATGAATTTGGTGGAAGTGTTGAAAATAGAACTAGATTTGCAAGATTAGTTTTAAAAGCTGTAAGAGAAGCTGTAGGACCAATGTTTCCAATAAGTTTTAGATTTAGTGCGGAAGAGTTAGTTGAAGGTGGAAATACATTAGAAGATTCTTTAGAAATGCTAGAATATTTACAAGAAGATGCAGATATTTTAAATGTATCAGCAGCTTTAAATGATTCACTTCAATATCAAATAGATGCTAACTATTTAGAAGATGGATGGCGTTCATACATGGCTAAGGCTGTAAAAGAAAAGTATCCAGAAAAAGTAGTTATAACATCAGGAAATATAAGAAATCCTAAGATTGCTGAAAGAATAATTGAAGAAGGACATGCAGATATGGTGGCTATAGGACGTGGACTTATAGCAGAACCACAATGGGTTAATAAGGTTAAAAGTGGAAGAGAAGATGAATTAAGAAAATGTATATCTTGTAATATTGCTTGTTCAGGACATAGAATTGGATTAAATAGACCTGTAAGATGTACAGTTAATCCAAGTGTAATATTTGGAGATACTCATAAAGAATTAAAAGTAAACAAGGCTACTAATGTGGTAGTTATAGGTGGAGGAACAGCTGGACTTGAAGCAGCTTGTACTGCTGCAGAAGTAGGATGTACTACATTCTTATTTGAAGCTAAGCCATACTTAGGAGGATTAGCAAGAGAAATAGCAAAACTTCCAGCTAAAGATAGAATAAATGATTTCCCAGATTATTTAATAAACAGAGCTAAAAAATTAAAGAATTTATATATATTTACTAATACTACTGCAACGATAGAAGCAATAGAAAATTTAAAACCAGATGTAGTGGTAAATGCTACAGGTTCAAACCCTCTATTACCTCCAATTACTGGATTACACAACGTAGTTGATAAAGAAAATGAAAAAGTAATGTCTATCTTTGGATTTATAAAAAATATTAAAGAATTCGAAGCAATGAAATTAGAAGGTAAGAAGATTGGTGTAATTGGTGGAGGAGCTGTTGGGCTTGATGTTGTTGAATATTTTGCTAATAAAGGTGCTCGTGTAACAATTGTTGAAAGAATGCCAGCAGTAGGAAATGGATTAGATTTTATAAGTAAGATAGATTTCTTATCTATGTTAAAGAAAAAAGAAGTTGACGTAAGAGTTGACACTTCATTATTAGAAGTTAAGCCAAATAGTTTTATTATTAATAAAGATGGTGTAGATGAGGAATTAGAATTTGATTTTGGATTTGTATGTTTAGGAATGAGAGCTTATTCACCATTAATGAATGAATTAGAAGAAAAATTTGCTTCTAATGAAGTAGAAGTTGTTAATATTGGTGATAGTGTAAGAGCTAGAAGAATTATTGAAGGTGTTGATGAAGGTAGAAATATAACAGATACACTAAAGAGAATAGGAAGATTATAAGATATAGTTATAAGCTGATGTAAAATTAATATTTTACATTGGCTTATTTTTATTAATATATATAATGGATTAAAAAGTGCTATAATTTCAGATATAATAAATATTTATTTATATTTTATAGGTGGAGAAAAAGATGAATTTAAATTATTTAAGATATTTTAGAGTATTAGCCAAAATGGAGCATTATACTAAAGCTGCAGAAGAGCTAGCAATAACTCAACCCAGTTTAAGTCATGCAATGTCAACTTTAGAAAAGGAACTTGGCACATATCTTTTTGAAAAAGATGGAAGGAATATTAAACTTACTAAATATGGAAAAATATATTATGAATATGTAGAGAAAGCATTAGGAGAATTAGAAGAAGGCGAAAAAAGAATTAAAGAGCTAATAGGTATAGGAACTGGTAGCGTAGAATTGGGATATATATTTACTTTAGGACCTGAATTTGTACCTAAGTTGGTAAATGGCTTTATAAATGAAGAAGGGAATTCAAAAGTTAAATTTACTTTTGGACAAGGAACTACATCCTGTTTATTAAAGGATTTAAAAAGTGAAAAATATGATATAGTATTTTCATCTATAGCTAAAGATGAAGAAGAAATAGAGTTTGCACCTATAATGGAAGAGGAGTTAGTAGTGATAGTAGATAAAGATCATGTTTTGGCCAGTAAGAGTTCGGTAGATTTAGCAGAGATAAGTGAATATCCATTTATTGCTTTTGGTAATAAAAGTGGAATAAGACAGATAATCGATGGATTATTTAAAGCTGTTGATAATAAGCCTAATATCATTTGTGAAGTGGAAGAAAATAATGCCATTGCTGGATTGGTGGAAGTTAAATATGGTATATCAATAGTTCCTAAAATTACAGCACTAAAATACTTTAATGTGAAGATATTGCCAATATCTAATCCACAGCATAAAAGGTATATTTATATGGCTACTTTAAAAAATAAATATCAAAGTCCAACAATGAAGATGTTTAAAAAGTATGTTGAAGAATTTTGTAGAAAAAATAGCCTTGGATAAAAATATAACTTAAAAAAAATTCCTATGCTAAAAAATACATTATATTATGGGAAAATAGGGATTTACTAATGTGAAAATATATAATTAGCATATTTTTTATGCTAAAATATATACAATAATGGGAGAAGAATTTTAGTATGAGACGAAAAATTTAACTGAAATTATAAAATAGATGTAGTTGGAGGTAAGTATATGATCGTAGTAATGAAGCCTACAGTAAGAGAAGATACTATTAATTTTGTAAAAAGTAATTTAGAGAAATATGGCGTAGAAGTCAATGTATCTAAGGGAGGTACATATTGTATTTTAGGATTAGTAGGAGATTCTTCTAAAATAGATTCAGATAAGATTTTAACTTTTGAAGGCGTAGAAAAAGTATTAAAAGTACAAGATCCATTTAAAAAGGCTAATAGATTATTTAAGCCTGATGACAGTATAATAAATGTAAATGGCACTTTAATTGGTGGAGGAAATCTTGGCGTAATGGCAGGACCTTGTTCTGTGGAAAGTGAAGAACAAATTGTAGAAGTAGCTAGAGCAGTTAAGAATTCAGGTGCCAATTTCTTAAGAGGGGGAGCTTTTAAGCCAAGAACATCACCTTATAGTTTCCAAGGTCTTGAACTTGAAGGATTAAGGCTTTTAGAAATTGCTAAGAAGGAAACAGGATTAAATATAGTAACAGAAATAATGTCTACAGATTATATTGATGAATTTGTTGACAGAGTTGATGTAATTCAAGTTGGTGCAAGAAATATGCAAAACTTTGATTTATTAAAACAATTAGGTAAGACTAATAAGCCAATACTTCTTAAGAGAGGGATTGCAGCAACTATTGAAGAATGGCTAATGTCTGCAGAATATATCATGGCTGGTGGAAATGAAAATGTAATTCTTTGTGAAAGAGGAATAAGAACTTATGAAAATTACACAAGAAATACATTAGATTTAAGTGCAATTCCAGTGGTAAAAAGATTATCACATTTACCTATAATAGTGGATCCAAGCCACGCAGCAGGATACTGGTATCTAGTAGAACCATTAGCAAAAGCTGCCATAGCTGTTGGAGCTGATGGACTTATGATAGAAGTTCATAACAATCCTCAATGTGCATTAAGTGATGGACAACAATCAATTAAGCCAGCTGCTTTTGATGAGCTTATGAAGAAGGTAAAAGTAATAGCTGAAATGGAAGGGAAAAAACTTAGATAATTCATAATTAAAATAAGAGTTGGGGAGAGAGTTTATGAAAATAGTAATAGTGGGGCTAGGGGTTATTGGTGGTAGCTATGCCATGGCATTAAAAAATGCTGGATATGAAGATGTTTATGGTATAGATACTAATACTGAAACATTAAGAAAAGCTAAAGAAATGGGTATAATTAAAGAAGGGTATGTTGAAGGAAAAGAAGTAATTAGGGAAGCTGATATAATTATTTTAGGAATATATCCCAATTTAATTAAAAGCTTTATAGAAAATAATAAGCATAACTTTAAAGATGGAGCTATAATAAATGATGTTACAGGAATTAAGGAATTGTTTATTGATGAAGTATTAAGTATATTGCCAGAAAATATTGATTTTGTATTTGGTCATCCAATGGCTGGAAGAGAGAAAAAAGGTATAGAATATGCTAGTGATGAGGTTTTTAAAGGAGCTAATTATTTAATTACCATCACTGAAAAGAATAAAGAAGCTAATATTGAGATAATAAAGAATATTGTTTATGATTTGGGATTTAGTCATATTAAAATAATAACGCCTAAGTATCATGATGAAATGATAGGTTTTACAAGTCAACTTCCTCATGCATTGGCTGTTGCACTTATTAATAGTGATGAAGAGGGAAGAGATACAGGAAGTTTTATAGGTGATAGTTATAGAGATTTAACTAGAATTGCCAATATAAATGAAAGTCTTTGGAGTCAATTGTTTTTAGGAAACAAGAAAAACTTATTAAAGTCCATGAAAGCTTTTGAAAATGAATTTAATAAAATACTTAAATGTATTGAAGATGAAGATAAGGAAGGCTTAGAAGAGCTTTTTATAAAATCATCAAAAAGAAGAGAGAAGCTTTAAATGGCAGATGAAAAAGGCATTTCTATAAGTGAGTTTATATGTTCATCATGTGAGGATATTGCTAAGAAAAAAATAGAAAAAGATATTCAAAAAGAAAAAATTGAGGCTAGAATTAATAATACTGAAATGAAATTACAACAATTAAAAAAGAAACTTAATGCAAAAAGATGTATAAGAAGTGGTTTTCGTCAGTTTGTTTTAAGATTTAGATGAAAATGCCATAGGAATAATTATCCTATTATAAAATAAATAATAAATATAATGTATGTTATAATAAATATTAAGAAGTAAATATAGAGCCAAATATAGTTTGTGAAGTGGAAGAAAATAATGCAGTGGCAGGGCTAGTAGAAATAGATTATGGAATAGCAGTGGTTCCTAAAATATCATCACTTAAGCATTTTAATGTTAAAGTTTTACCTATTAATAATCCTTCACATGAAAGATATATATATGGCAACTATAAAAAATAAATATCAAACACCATCGGTAACATTATTTAAGAAATTTGTTTTAGATAATAGTAGTGAAATTTCACAGTAAAACCAACTCAGATTAGTCTTAGTTGGTTTTATTTTTGTGCAAAAAATAGCAAATATTATAATGTATTGTAAAGTGGATGTGCAGTTAGGAATTAGTATTATAATGATAACCCCATAACTAGTTTGTTGTGGGGTTAAAATCAAACTTATTGTTTAACAGAGCCAAATAATAAAAACTAATATTCATTGGAAAATTTAATACTTACTTGTAGTATCTCTAACTATTAATTCAGTTGGTACAACAATATGCTCAATAGGTGCAATTTTATTATTTTTTTTAAGGTTTATTTGTCTTAATAGAGACTTTATAGCATAGTCAGATATTTTATCAATATTTTGACCTATTGTTGTTATAGGAATTATTGCTTCAGTAGAAATTGGAGAATTATCAAAGCCTATTAGTTCATATTCGTCTGGTATACTTTTTTTATTTCTTATAAGAATATTTAGAAATATATTTGCATGTGTATCATTACTTAGAAATACTCCTTTTTTTACATAAGGATAATTTTTATCAATATCTAAATAAATTTGATAAAGAGAATTATAGCTTTCCTCAAAAGAACTTTTAATGTCTGACATATAAATTTTAAAAGCTTGATTATTCCTTTCGCAAGTTTCTTTAAATGCTTCAATACGCTTGTAAGCAGGAGTATTGTCATTTATTTTTCCATTAATATGTATTAATATATCACATTTATTCTTAATTAGTAATTTACTTGCTTTTTCAGCACCAGAATAATTATCACTATTTACACTTGATATATAATTGTCTTCACGTTCTATGGCTACAATTGGAATATTAAATTCTTTTAATTGATGTGAACTTATAGAATGACTTAATATGATGAGTCCCTCAATTTTATAAGCCATTAGTTCCTTTATATATTTTATTTCTTCATTTGGATCAGAATTTCCTAAGAATACTAAAAATTTATAATTATATTTACTATAGGTATCTATTATATTATTTAATATTTGAGAATAATAGTGAAGAAATAAGTTAGGGATTATAATTCCTATAATTTCAGTTTTACCATTTGCTAAACTTCTGGCAACTTTATTTTCAGTATAATTTAATTCTGATAATGCTTTTTCAATTTTTTGTATTGAAGCTTGAGTCAAAGTTTCTGGAGAATTAAAATATCTTGATATTGTTGTTTTAGAAAAATTTGTATATTTAGCTATATCACTAAAAGTGATGTTTTTTTTCATGTATTTACCTCCTATTTCAATAATCCTTATATTAAGTTTATAAATACAAGGTTTAAAATATGTATTAAAGCTATGTAAAGCAAAAGAATATTAAAATTAATGAAATTATACCATTAAATATTAATTTTATCAAAAAATGTTAAAAACATATTGATTTGTAAATGTTTTCCTGATATACTTTGATTAGGGTAACCGGTTACATTATCGGTAATTTAAAATGGGAGGAATGAATAGTGAAGAAATTTTATGGTTTTATTTTACTAATATTTTGTTTTAATCTTTTTGGATGTTCTTTTAGAAATGCAGAAGTATCTAATAAAAATATTCAAGGATACGACAAAGGCGAGGAGCTTATAACAATGTGGGTTCATGTTATAGAAGAAACTCCAGAAGGACAAGCTTATAAAAATTCAGTAGAAAGGTTTAATAAAGAATACAATGGTAAGTATTGTTTAAGTGTTGAATTTGTACCTCGTAACGAAAGTGGAGGAGGATATACTGATAAAATAAATTCATCAGTAATTTCTGGAGGACTTCCAGACATAATAACTGTTGATGGTCCAAATGTATCAGCTTATGTTGCAAACAACATAATTCAGCCTTTAGTAGGTATAACTGATGATGAAAAGGCTAAATATTTACCGTCAGTAATAGAGCAGGGAACAATAAACAATAAATTATATGCATTAGGTCTAATGGAATCTAGTACGTTATTTTTTTATAACAAAGATATATTAAACGAAGTAGGAATACAAGTACCATCATTTGATAATCCATGGACTTGGGATGAATTAAACAAGGTCTGCGAAAAAGTTAAGAACTATTTAGATGAAAAAAATGGATATCCAATAGATATGTCATTCCCAGCAGGGGAAACAACTATTTATTTTTATGCACCATTTATATGGTCAAATGGTGGAGATTTTGTAAGCTCTGATGGTTTAAAGGTTAATGGAGTATTTAATTCTGAAAAGAATGTAGAAACTATTAGTTATTTTAAAGAAATTACAGACAAAGGATATATACCTAAATATACAATAAGTGATTTATTTGAAAAGGGAAGAGCTGCATTTAAATTTGATGGAGCATGGGCTATTACAAATATAAGAAATAACTATCCAGATTTTAATTTAGGAATAGCACCATATCCAGTGGGAAATGATTGGAATGGAGAAAAGTATACACCAACAGGAGGATGGGCTTTTGCAACAACTACATCTTGTAAAAACCCTGAGGCTGCAAAAGAAGCAATCAAGGTTTTAACTAATGCAGAAAGTGGCATAGATATGTATAACTTAACAGGTAATTTACCATCTACATTTGAAGCTTATGAAAATATTGATGCATTTAAAACTGATGAATTATTTAAAACAGCATATTATCAGCTTGTTAACTATGGTCATCCAAGACCAAAATCACCAGCCTATCCTCAGATAAGTACATCATATCAGCAGGCTATTGAAGGTGTACTATTAAATGATGAAACACCAGAAGAATCGTTATATAAAACAATGAGAAGAATAGAAGATAAGTTAATACGTTATCAAGATTAATATAATTGGAGGTGGAAAGTAATGAATAAGATAAGAGAAAAGATAATGGGAATGGCTTTTTTTGGTCCAGCATTAGTGTTACTAACATTATTTTTGTTTATTCCTATGATTTTAACTTTGATATTTAGTTTTACAGACTTTTTTACATTAAATCCTAGCGCAACAAAGTTTGTTGGACTTAGAAATTATACAAGATTATTTAATGATGAGTTATTTGGAAAAGCATTTTTTAATACAATAAAATTTGCACTTGTAGTTGTACCATTGCAGATGGGAGGAGCATTACTTTTAGCACTTGGCATAAATAAAGTTACTCATTGTAAAAAATATTTCAAAATAGCATTTTTTATTCCAGTAGTAATGTCACTTGCAGTAGTATCAACTTTGTGGATGCAGATTTACAGCCCTGAAGGTATATTAAACAATATGTTAAATGCTATTGGAATATCATCTCAGCCATTTATATTCAGTAAAGATCAAGCACTTAATTCTATATCAGCATTAAGTATATGGCAAGGAATGGGATATCAGATGATTATTTTTCTAGGTGGCTTGCAGGCTATTTCTCCTAGTTTATATGAAGCAGCAGAAATTGATAATGCAAGTGGATGGGGCAAATTTTGGAATGTAACAGTTCCAGAACTTAAACCAATCTCAATATATATATTATTAACAATTACAATAGGAGCATTTAAATTATTAGTTCAGCCTATGGTGATGACAGGAGGAGGACCAGCTTTCTCAACATATTCACTTGTGTACTATATCTATGATACTGGTACAGTTAATTGGGATATGGGATATTCTTCAGCAATGGCAATTGTATTTGCAATTATAGTAATTGCACTTGCAGGTATTCAATATAAACTTACAAACAAAAAGGAGGATTAATATGCTTTCAAATAAAGGAAAAATTTTAAATAGAATTCTTATAATTTTTATGCTTGCATTATCAATATTGTTTTTGTTTCCTATTATATGGATGGTTGTAAATTCTTTTAAACCAGATGCTATGATAACACAAGATATGAACAGTATAGCAGCATTTCTTCCACCACTAAGCTTTGATAACTTTTTTGAAAATTATATAACTATTATTACAAACAGCAGTTTAATGCGATATATGACTAATACGTTAGTTTATGCAGCAATACTTATAGTTTTAAGTATTATAGTTAATGGTCTAGCAGGATATGCTTTAGCAAAAATAAATTTTCCATTTAAAGAAGTATGGGTATTTATAATACTACTATTAATGATTGTACCTATGGAAACTATAAGTATTATTCACTTTTTAATGATTGCAAAAGCAGGACTATTAAATACTGTAGTTGGATATATTCTTCCTATGATTGTAAGTCCGTTTAACATATTCTTATTTAGACAAGTATTTATGAAGCTTCCAGATGATTTATATGAAGCAGCGCAGCTAGATCATTGTGGTCCATTAAAATATTTTTTCAGAGTTGTTATACCTATGTCAAAGTCTATAGTAGCAACAGTAGGGGTATTCACATTCTTAGGAATATGGAATGACTTTTTATGGCCATCATTGGTGTTTACATCAAGCAATTTATTGACAGTTCAAATAGGATTAAATTCAATTACTGCAAATGATAATGTTACAACAGGTCAGGTACTTGCAACTATAACACTGGTTACAATACCAATATTAATAGTATATTCTCTTTTCTCTAAGCAATTAGTAGAAGGAGCAATGTCATCAGGATCAAAAGAGGGCTAAAATTTATATAAATAAAAGAAAGGTTAGGCGATAAAAATGGGTTTTATAGAATTTAAGAATGTAGAAAAACAATATAAGAATGCAACAAAGAAGTCAGTTACTGATTTTAATTTATCCATAGATGAAAAAGAATTTATAGTATTTGTAGGACCATCAGGATGTGGTAAATCAACAACTTTAAGAATGCTTGCAGGTTTTGAAGAAATAACTGGAGGAACTATTTCAATAGATGGAAATATAGTCAATAATACGCCGCCAAGAGAACGTGGAATATCTATGGTGTTCCAAAACTATGCATTATATCCTCATATGACAGTAGAAGATAATATAGCTTTTGGATTAAAGAATATTAAAACTCCAAAAGATGAAATAAAGAAAAAAGTAAACTGGGCAATTGAGATTTTAGGTTTAGAAGAATACAGAAAGCGTAAGCCTAAGAATTTATCTGGAGGACAACGTCAAAGGGTTGCACTTGGAAGAGCAATAGTACGTAATCAAAAAGTATTCTTAATGGACGAGCCTTTAAGTAATTTAGATGCTAAATTACGTGTCAGTATGCGTAATGAGATAAGTAAATTGCATAGAGAACTTGGAAGTACTACAATTTATGTTACCCATGATCAGGTTGAAGCTATGACTATGGCAGATAGAATTGTTGTTATGAAAGATGGAATAATACAACAAATAGGAACACCTATGGACTTATATGACAATCCTAGAAACAAATTTGTTGGAAGCTTCATAGGCTCACCACAAATGAACTTTCTTAATGTTGAAGTTAAAGGAAATAAAGCTATATTAGAAAATGGAAGCAAAATAACTCTTCCAGAAGGAATATTAAAAAGAATGAACAACAGACAAGGTAAATTATGTATGGGATTTAGAGCTGAAGATATAAAGCTTGATAATCTAAATATTGGATTATTTGAAGACAGTATTATTACTTCAGCTATAGAAAATACAGAAATCATGGGAAATGAAAATAACCTGTATTTTAAAATAGGCAACACTACAGCAGTAGCAAGAGTAGGAAAAGAAGACGTAAAGGAAATTGGAGAGCAATTCAAATTTGTAATCAATGTAAATAAAGTTCATTTCTTTGACTTGGATACTGAAGAAAATATACTAAACTTAGGAAATACTCTAACTTTAGAGAACGCTGAAGAAAATATATTAAAATTAAGAAATACTCTAACTTTAGAGCACTAGGAGGAAAATTAATGAGAAGGCCTAAATTACATTTTACATCACCTAAAAATTGGATAAATGATCCTAACGGATTTATATATTATAAAGGAGAATATCATTTATACTATCAATACTTCCCATATGCTGCAGAGTGGGGAACTACACATTGGGGACACGCAACTAGTAAGGATTTAGTAAATTTTGAACATCACGGTATTGCATTATTCCCAAGTAAGAAATTTGACAGTAACGGATGTTTCTCAGGAACAGCATTAATAGAAGATGATAAACTACAATTTTATTATACTGGAATTAAATATTTAAGGACTGAAGATGAAAATATTCATAGACCATATGATAATGAATCATTTGAAGCGTGCCAAGTGAAAATAGAAAGTAAGGATGGATATACATTTGATAACTTTAATGATAAAAAAGTTGTTATTCCACCTATAACTGATAGAAAATTAGGTAATAAAACTCATACAAGAGATCCAAAGGTTTGGAAATATAAAGATGGATATTCAATGATAGTTGGAAGTAAGTTTGAAAAAGAAGGTGTAGAAGGATATATAGGACAGGCTCTTTTCTACACAAGTAAGGACGGAGAATCTTGGGAATACAAAAACCGTTGCTACGATGAAAGTATAGGTGATATGTGGGAATGTCCAGATTTAGTTAATGTAGATGGAAAATATATTTTAATTATGTCTCCTGAACATATAACAAATGATGGGGTAAACTATACAAATAATTCTATTTACTCAATTGTAGATTTTGATGAAGAAACTTGTGAAATGAAAATAACAAATGGATATAGTTATTTAGATGAAGGGCTTGATGTTTATGCACCTCAAACAACTTTAGACAAAGATGGAAACAGAATTTTAATTGGCTGGGTTCGTATGCCTAAGAAGTTTGAAGGTGAAGAATGGATAGGTATGATGACTCTTCCAAGAGTAATAAATGTAATAGATAATAAAGTACATTTTGCAGTTACAGAAAATATACAAAACTTATTTACAAAAGAAATAAATAGATCAGATTTTGATATTAATAATCCATGCAGAATAAAAGTAAAGCTAAACAAAGAAAGTCATATAAATATTGGAGGATACAAAATATGTGTAGAAGATGATAGCATAGCAGTTGATAGAAGCGGTGTATTTGCAGATACTGATTTCAAAGCAGTAAAATTTAAATCATCTAAATTAGATGGAATATACGAGTTAGACATATTTGTAGATAACGGAATAATTGAAATTTTTATAAATGGTGGAAAGTATGTAATTACAAATGTAGTATACAATATGCAATCATACATTAAATATGATAATATTAATGAATTGGAAATGTTTGAGATAAATAATCCTGATATTATTTTATAAATTGAAAAAGTTTAAGAGTACCGCATTTTTAAAATAGTAGTACTCTTATCTAGCATATTATTGGAGGAATGGAAGATGAAAAAAGTACTTTGCCCTGGAGAAGCATTAATTGATTTTGTATCTAATGAGCATGGAAAAGCTTTAAAAGATACAAGTGGATTTATTAGAAAAGCTGGAGGTGCACCTGCTAATGTTGCTGCTGCAATATCTAAGCTTGGAGCAGATGCATATTTTTGTGGAACAGTTGGAGATGATTTTTTTGGGGAGTTTTTAGAGGAAACTTTTAAAAAAAATAATATTAATACTGAAATGATGATTAAATTAAAAGATAAAAGCACTACTTTAGCCTTTGTTTCACTTAAAGAAGATGGGGATAGAGATTTTAAGTTTATGAGAAATGCAGATTCAGATTTAATTTTTGATGAAATAAAGAATAATCTTGATCAATTCGATTTATTCCATTTTGGAAGTGCAACAGCATTTCTTGAAGGAGAATTAAAGAATACTTATTACAAGCTAAAAGACTATGCATTAAAAAATAATAAGATAATAACTTTTGATGCAAACTACAGAGACGCTTTATTTTGTGAAGATAAAGATACTTTTGTAAGTTGCTGTAAGGACTTTATAAAAGACAGTAAAATAGTTAAACTTAGTGATGAAGAAGCATGTTTAATAAGTGGCATGGAAAACATAGAAGAAGCAGCTAAATATATAATAGATTTAGGTTGTGAAAACTTAATAATAACTTTAGGTAAAAAAGGTGCACTTCTTACAACTAAAGAAAAACAAATATTAATACCAACAAACGAAATGAAAATGGTAGATGCAACAGGTGCTGGTGATGCTTTTATAGGTGCTGTTATTGCACAAGTGCTTAATACTCCTAATAAAAGCATAGAAGATATAATAAAAACAGCTAATTTAGTTGGAGGAATTACAACTACAAGAATAGGTGCATTAGAATCAATTCCAACATGGGATGAATTAGAACAATATAGTAAATTAGATCAAATATAGTATATTTTAAAAGTGTAGATATACAAAATAAAAGTTTGCAATTTTAACATTAGACTATGTTAGATAATTGTGTAATATATAAGCAATAAAAATAGCTAGACTACCTAGAATTATCCAATATCTAGCTATTTTTTGTATAATTTATACAAATCTGTAGATAGTCTATACTACTTATTATCTTCCAGGAGTACTTCCAGTTATTCCTCTTTCGGCTAAAATATCATAAATAGTTTGAGAAGTAGTATCTTCTAAAGTATATCCAAGAGAAGTAACAACTTTTTCTAAATTTTCAATGGAATCTGTTTCTATTTCAATATAAGGGAAAGGGCAGAAGCTTTTATCGTTAATATCTATTTCCACAAGAGCATTTTCAAGTTCATAGCTTTCTCTATATTTTTTTATAGATTCTTTCAATTTAAGACCTAATGATAAGAAGATTTTTCTTCCCATTTCAGCATCCATAATTATAGTTTCATTTTCTTCCATAACTTTAAATGTATCTTGGCTTAACATTTTCTTTGTAGTCATAAAAGTAATTTCTTTATTTGAAAGTCTGTCTGTAACAGTTCTAATTCTTGCATAACCTTTAGCAGATAGCAGTCTTCCATCTTCAAAATCATAAATTTCATTAACTTGGTCTTCAGATTTTACTTTTTTACCACCAAGAGATAGCAATTTTTCTCTTATATCATCTACATCAATATCAACAATTCTTGTTTCTAATTCTCTCATAAAATTTATTCTCCTTATTAAATTAATGTTTTAATTTCAAAGTCTAATAGTCTTGCTTTTAGTTCATCATAGTTTATATTAAGTTTAATATCATCAAGATTAACATTTGCAATGGATTCTATATCAGTTTTTATTGTAGCAAGTTCTTTACTCATAAAAGCAGATTCTTTTGCACATAATTGAACTCCATAAACTTCTTCATTTCTTAACTTTTCTATATCTTCAGCATTAGAAAGTCTTATAGGGAATCTTAATTTTCCAAGCTTTTCTTCAAATAAAGGTTGTAATGCTTTATCTTCCTCAGTAACTTCATCAAAAATAACATTGTAGTTAATTTTTTCTCCACTGCTTAAAGCAATAACACCTTCAGCAAGCATATAAGAAATAGGTGATCTTCCAATGCCTAAGCTCTCTTTAAAGAATTTCTTTAATTCCTTTTCTTCTTTTGAAGAAAGGTTTTCTATTGTATCATATATTGATTCAATATTTCCATACTCTTGAAGAAGAGGAATAACAGCTTTTTCACCTACACCTTTAACTCCAGGAATATTATCAGAAGTATCTCCACAAAGAGCTTTATATTCAACTATTTGATATGGTTCTAACCCTTTTATATCTTTTAACGTTGAAAGGGTAAATTCAAAGAAGCCATCAGGTACGTTAAATTCCTGTCTGTTTAAACCTAAATCTTCAAACATCTTATCAGCTTTGCTGCTTCCAAGCCATACTCTTGTATTTACATCAACAAGCTATAGCGATAGGTAAGTCTTTGGACCTAGTCCTCCGTTAAACAGCCTTCAATAACTGTAATAAGTTATCTAATACACTGAAACTTTTCCCCCGCTCCATACCGTGCATGCGACTTTCACCGCACACGGCAGTCCATCAATCTATTTTATACATTTTCTTTATATAGCTATTTCATAATTTCCAAATTTCTTTCTATATGTATTTAATTTTGCCATTTGTTTATTATCTAGAGTAACTTTCTTTAAATTTTCTTTTATAGTTTCAGGGTCAGTTGCATGTATTAATATATGGATGGTCTTTTTAACAAACATTAGATTGCTAAATTTATCAGCTCCATCAATATTTCTACCTTTTAGATGATGTACATCATCACCTTTTTCTAGCAGTTCCCCTGAAATAGCACATTTCCCTTTTTGAGCTATGAATTTTGATATTCTGTTATCATTGAATTCTGCACTTTCATTTTCATTTGGATTCTCCATAAGATATCTTAGTAGTTCATAATCAATATCAACCATAAGATTTGAATGTATCTTATCTCTTCCCTTTTTAGTATACAGGCAAACGTCTTGTTGAAAATTTAAAGGTTTTTTAGTTTTAACTGCATATATTGGGAACAAGGTTATTCCTCTTAATGAGAAGGTTTTTCCATTGTAATCCTCATACAGTCTGCGAAAAGTTTCGCTAGTGTTTTCTTTGTTGGTTACTCTTTTGAGGTTCTTACGTAGTCTGTTGTATTGTACTATTGAACACTCATAATTGATATTTGCAAAATCTTTACATACATGCGAGGCTATTTTATAGTAATTTTGTAGCCCCATAACAATAGCATTATATTGGTTAATTGTTTTAACTTCTTGGTTTTGCACTATATTTTTTATAGCAGTTTTAATTTTACGTTTAGCTTTTGCCACTGATTTGTCTGTTAATCTGCTTTTTGTAGTCCATTTATCTTTGTTAGTTTTATATGTTAATATAGTTTTAAATCCTAAGAATTCACAATAGGTTTTTCTTAGATTGGTTATTTTAGAGTTTTCTTCACTTATTTCCAATCCCAATCTATCTTTCAACCATTTAGTTACAGCATAGTACGTCTTTATAGCTGATTTATAGTCTCTACACATGATTTTGAAATCATCAGCATATCTTACTATATACATTTCTTTGAGCTTTGTTTTCTTTAGAGCTGCATATTTTGCTGTTTGGTCGAAGACACCATTCTTTTTGTAGTAACCATAGCTGTGAGATGTCACCATAAACTCCCACTGACTAGCAACCCACCAATCTAGCTCATTTAGAACTATATTCGATAGTAAAGGACTAAGTATACCTCCTTGAGGAATTCCTTTTGTGGGTTTTCCTTGGCCTTGGATTTCTGATTTGAGGATTCTTTTTATAATGCTTAACACTTTCTTATCTCTTATACCTAAATGATATAATTGCCTAATTAACTTGTTATGATTAACATTATCAAAGAAATCATTAATATCTATATCAACTACATAGTGAAGTTTATTGATATTAGCTAATGTATGAAATCTTGCTATGGCATGATGTGTATTCCTATTAGGTCTAAATCCATAACTGTGATTGTAAAATTTTGCTTCGCATATTGGTTCGAATATTTGTAGTATACATTGTTGAATTAATCTATCTTCAATGGTTGGGATGCCAAACGGTCTTTTTCTTTTCCCTTCATTATCTATCATAATTCTTTTAACAGCTTTTGGATTATAATCTAATAGTTTTCTTTTTACCATTTCTATAATGTCTATTGTATTTAGATAGTCTATGGTTAAGCCATCAACTCCAGGTGTATTTGCACCTTTGTTGTTTTGTATATTCCTATAGGCTAATTTAATATTATTTTTATCCACTATCATATCAAATAACTTGTAGAAGTTTCTACCTTCGTTACTATATTTATATAGTGTGTCAAATTTTTGTTGCATGTTGTAATATTCATTGTTTATTAATGTTTGTTTCTTTCTATTTGCTAAACTTTTCGCCATAAGTCTATAACCTCCTTTAATGGTGATTATATATATTTGTCTTACTCGAATACTCATCGTTCTAAGCTTAACTAATAAAAGAATTTAGAGTGTTTTAAAGAAAATATAGATTGACTTAGGGCTATTCCTCCACTACTTATTATCATAGCTTCATTGGTACTGTGCCCCTACTTTCAGACTAATTAAACAGAGATTTCTCACTAATAGCTACAGTTTTCCCACTCTGACCACTTCGTTGGGTGCAAGCCCTCCATGTTATAGTCCTTACCATGTTCCATTTAACCTATCATAGAATATCCTTAGGTGTCTTCTATAGACCTGTTTGCTAGAATGTTGCCTGTAACAACATTAGGGCTTTCATTACCGACAAGCTTACTAACCCCACAAACCACTCTCAGGAGTGTTATCCCACATTAGAGATATAGACTTTTAGACCCGTACATTCAAAGATTCGTCAGAGCTGATGCTCATTCTCACCATAGATATTCGACCCCAGACCTATCAACACTCGACTGCCTCCAGTTCGCATTTCCTCTACCATATCTTAGATATAGTGTTAGGGTGTCTCTCAGCCTACTTTACCGAGCTTATTACAATTATATTCTTGCAAATATGGTTGCAATTCGGAGCTTCAGGGAAGGCGTTTCAGGGCGTTACACCATCATTCCACCTTTCGGTTAAATAGTTTTATAGAATAAATCTATAAGCTAATCTTTTCAATTAGCAACATGTCGCACGCAAATAGTCTTCATCTTTTGTATGTAAAAATACAGGTATTTCTTTTTGGAATCTTTTTGCCAGTGATCCAGCAAAGTCATCAGCTTCATAAATAATTTCATCATCTTTTCCACTTAAAAACTGAGGAATAATTCCTTGTAATAAGTTTTGAGTAGCTATAAATTGTTCTTTTAATGGATGAGGAGTTGCTTTTCTTGTACCTTTATATGTACCACCAGCAATTTCTTGTCTGAAGGTTTGTCTTGAAACGTCCCATACCACTGCTAAGTGAGTAGGTTCATTTTTCTTAATTAAAGATAAAAGCGTTCTCATGAAAGGAAATACACCGTTAGTATATCTTCCGTCAGAAGTTTTCATCAGTCTTGTTAGAGCTTTTTCTTTATCTTCGTCAGTCTTAGCCATTAAGTAAGCAGTAGCAGTGGCATAAAAGCTAGTGCTTAGCAAACTGCTGCCATCTATAATAAGTAATTTTTCAGTCATAATATGCTCCTTAAATAATAATTTTTTGTATTATAATTATAACCTCTATTATAACAAAAAAAACAAGAAATTTAATTAGCAGAATATTTAATATTCTATGATTTCAAATAATAAAGTTGTAAACACCTTAATATTTATTTATAATTAATTGAAAATTAAAAATGAATTTAATTATTATGCTTACAAATCTTAAGATTAAATACAATGAAAATGTTAATACAAGAATAGTATATTTGAGCAACTTAATTTTTCATTTTTAATTATTAATTTTTAGCATTAAGGGGTGTTTTCTTTGGAATACGTTAATGACATAAATATTCAAGAAGCAGTAATACATATATTAGATAGTAATAGTCCTGATCCAATTTTAAATGAATTTACTTTAGAGCTTACAGAAGATATATATAAGTTTTTATATAGACATATTGAAAAGTGTTTTAAAGATGAAGAATTAAAAACAGCTGTCTTTAAGGAAGAAAGAAATATAGTTAAAGAAATTGTACAGGATTATTTAAATGGTGTAGACCATGATATAGTGAATCTTTCTAAGGAACTAGCAAGACAATTATTTGCCATAATGAATGGTAATACTAATATTCCATCATGTGATTTAATTGTTGTTTCTTTAATAACAGATCAAGGACCAATGATAGGTATACTTAAAATGGATTATGTTAAAAACTATACTCATCAAGTAGATTTTGTTGAAGATAAAATAGGAATAGGAATAGTTCCACAAATGGCAGGGCTTCCAGGCAGTGGTCAAAGAATTCAAAAAGCTGCATTTATAAAGCCAATAAGAGAAGATAATAAGTTTGATTTATATGTTATAGATAAACAAAGAAAATCTAAAGACGATGAAGAATATGGTGCTAATTATTTTATGAACCATTTTTTAGGATGTTCAGTGGTGGCTAATAACAGAGATATGACAAAGACATTTTTAAAAGCTACAGAAGCATGGACAAGAAGTAATGTAACAGAAGATGCAGTAAAAGCTGAAAAAATAAGAACAGCTGTAAAAAGTAGATTAAAAGAAGATGAATCTATTAATATAGAAGATTTAGCAACTCAATTATTCCATAATGAGCCAAATGCAAAACAAGATTTTTCTACCTTTATCAAGGGTCAAGGAATTGAAGAGGAAGTATCTGTTGATAAGGCTTGGGTTGAAAAGAAATTAAAGCGTGTAAGATTAAAAATAGATAAAGATATTGACTTATATATTAATGAAGAAACTTACCATGATAACAGTAAATTTGAAATTCAAAGAAATGGTGATGGAAGCATTAATATGATAATAAAACATGTTATAAATTACATAGAAAAATAATGTGAAAAAGGGTTGTTTTGAAATGATTTTTCATGCAGCCTATTTTTATGCTCTTGATTTTGTTTTTAAGAAATATTGTTATGAATAAATGAAAAAACAATGTTAAGAATTAAAATAAAAATGATATAATAACTTATATAAATTACGTAATGGAGTGTTAATATATGCCTAGAGTTTTATTAAGTCCTAAAATAGATTTTGTGTTTAAAAAAATATTTGGAAATGAAAAACATCCTGAAATATTAATATCTTTTTTAAATGCAGTTATGGAATCTACTGATCCTATAAAATCAGTACAAATTAAAAATTCAGATATAGAAAAAGAGCATATAGAAGATAAATATAGCAGGTTAGATATAAAAGCTATAACAAATAGTGGAGAGTATATTAATGTAGAAATACAGGTTAAAAATGAATACAACATGATAAAGCGTAGTCTTTATTATTGGAGTAAGATATATGAAGAGCAAATTGTTCAAGGTGATAACTATGAAAAGTTAGCTAAAACAGTTTGTATAAATATATTAGATTTTAAATATTTAAAAAATAATAGATATCATAATGCATATAGACTAAAAGAAATTGAAACAAATGAACAGCTTACAGATATAATGGAGATTCATTTCATTGAAATACCAAAGCTTAAAAAAGTGGAAAATTCAGAAGAAATAACAGATATGTTAACGGCTTGGGTTGAGTTTATAAGCAATCCAGAAGGTGATGTTATTGCAAATCTAGAGATGTGCAAAAAAGAAATAAGAGAAGCAAAAGAAGAACTAATTAGATTAAGTGCAAATTCTAGGGAGAGAATGCTTTATGAAAAGAGAAAAGAATCATTATTAAATAAAGCAAGTGCCATTATAAAAGCTACTGAAGAGGGAAGAGCTGAAGGTAGAGCTGAAGGTAGAGCTGAAGGAAGGGCAGAAGGAATAGAAGAAGGTAAGAAGGAGGAAAAAATTAAAAATGTAAAGAGTTTTTTACTTCTTGGTGTTGATTTAGAAACTATAGCTAAAGGTGCCGGAATATCAATTGAAGAAGTAATAAAGATAAAGGAAGAAATGTAGAACAATGAAAGGGGCTGTGGTACTAAATAATTAGTACACAGCCCCTTTAAAATATAAGAAAATTTACTGTATGTTTAAAATTGAATCATCTGAATTAAAGGTATTTGCATTAAATAAAAATAAAAGATCAGTAATTGAATTGTTTTCTATTAAGGTATTTATATTGTCATAATAATATCTTAAATCCACCACAAAAATTTCACCATAGTGAGATGTTAAAAATGGTAAAAAGCAGTTGGCATATGAATCTTTAATAAGAAGAAGCTTTTTACTAGGATCACCAGTAGATTTAATATTTATTAAAGGGTGATTTCCTCCTGTAAAAACTTCATATTTATCTTTAGTATTTAATGCTTCACTTTTGAATAAAGTAGATGATTTAAATTGTTCAGAAATATAATTTACAACCATAGGAGAATATTTAGGAACGTATAGTTCTATGCTATCAGAAGTATTTCCTAAAACACCTATTTTAGATGATAAGCTACCATAAAATTTATCAGTAACATTTACAATATCAAATTCATCTTTAGATTTGGCAGTGAGTCCTAATGCTTTGCAAAATTCAGTATAAGCAATATAGGCGCCGTTGCTAGTCCAATGATGATCTGTTTTATAATATACATAATTATCTTTATTTTCATATAATGCATTATATGGGTTTATTTTAATTATACTTTCATTTAACTCAGAAAAAACTTTATCAATAAAAGCTAATTCATCATCATTTACTGAAAATGGAGGAAGATATTCCTCTAAAACTTTTGTAGCAGTAGGTACTAGCATTATGTTTGTATTTAAATTAGAGTGTTCATTAAAAAAAGAGTTTATTGCATTTATTTTAGCAGATGTCTCTTCCTCACTGGCTTCAGTAAATGATTGAATAAGATAATTTTTTTTACCTAAATATACAGAGTTAATTTTAGTTTTTCCTAAAAGTTTTTCAAAGGAAGTTTTTATAGATAAAAATCCATTTCTACCAGCAAAATTATCATTTATATAGCTAGAAAAATCTTCACTAAAATCTCCATTCATAAAAGAGCTTATTGTAAACTTAGGCATTGTAGTTAATGTTCTGTTTTCTATTTCAGAAAAAGATTTATCTTTTGCAAGTATATTTATTATCATAATAAGAAATATTGCAAATATAAAAAATACCATTAAAAATCTATCTATAATTTTGTTATAAAATAATATTTTTTTTTCTTTTTTTAAATTAGATGAATTTTTTTTATGTAATTGTTCAGCATTATACATAACATGGCTCCTTAAAATATTTGTTAAAACCTAAAATATAAAAATGGATTAAAGCTTTCTCCTACTAAATAGGAAATAGATAATATAAATATTATTAAATACATTGAAATAATAATAAATATGTTAGATTTTTTTAAAGAACATCTTAATTTTTTAAATACATTAGGTAATAATGTAGTACTGCATATTATACCAATTAATAAAATAACTATATTATTTGATAAAATAAACAGTGAAAGTTTATCAACAACTAAATTATTAGATAATCCAAACATAATACTTATGTATTCCATTGCCGATGATAGAGTATTCATATCAAAAATTACCCAACCAATAAGTACCAGTATTAAAGTATATATATGACATAAGAATGAAGGTAATTTATTTAAAATATTTTTAAATATTATTTTTTCTATAAATAAAATAACTCCAAAATATATTCCCCAAGCAATAAAGTTAAAGCTTGCACCATGCCAAAGGCCTGTTGTAAACCAAACAACAAATAAATTTCGTATTTGTATTAAGTTTCCTTTTTTATTACCACCAAGAGGAATATAAAGATATTCTCTAAACCATGTACCAACAGAAATATGCCATCTTCTCCAAAACTCAGTTACACTTTTAGATATGTAAGGATAATTAAAGTTCTCTAAAAATTCAAAACCAAACATTTTAGCTAAACCAATGGCCATATCTGAATATCCACTAAAATCAAAATATATTTGTAATGCAAAGGCTATAATACCTATCCAAGAAGTTAATATTGAAATCTCATTAAGTGGAATAACTTTAATTTCACTCCAAATTGCTCCTATTGAATTTGCTAATAAAACTTTTTTACCTAATCCAATAATGAATCTATGTACACCTGATGAAAATTGAGTTAAATTTTCATTTCTATTTTTAAGTTGACTTTCTATATCATTATACTTTACAATTGGCCCAGCAATTAGTTGAGGAAACATTGTAATATATGCAGCAAAATTTATTAAGTTTTTTTGTACTTTTGTTTTTTTTGTATACACATCAATTATGTATGAAATCTGTTGGAATGTATAAAAAGATATACCTAAAGGAAGAGGAATATCTCTTATAACTAAATCAATTCCAAAAAGTGAACCTATAGAACTTATTATAAATCCGTAATATTTAAAAAAGAATAAAATACTTATATCAATTAAAAGTAATGTTATAAATATAAATTTTCTTTTTTCAGTATCTGACGAATTTTTTACTATTTGTAAAGCACCTATATAATTTATTAATATAGATAAAATAATAAGAAAAATAAATTTAGGTTCTCCCCAAGCATAAAATATTAAACTGAAAAGTAGTATAACAAAATTTTTCAATGGCCTTGGTGATATGTAATAAATTAATAAAACTATTGGTAAAAATACAAATAAAAATGTTAAACTGCTAAAAACCATAGTAACTATCTCCAATCAATAAAATTATTTAAAACTAGAATTTATTAGTTTATTTATATCTGATGAATTTTTAGAGACAATAAAAACTAAATAATTACCATGTGTTTTCAAGACAGCATTTTTTAATATACTGTAATTTTCAGGAATATAAGTTTTAAAAGTTTCACTTTGTTTTTCTAATCTAGAATTAACCTTATCTTTTAATAAAGGTAAGGTTTCTGAGTTTTTGGCTTTTAAAATTAATATTTCCTCAGCATCTACATTGCTTTTTGGCGTATAGCAAATAAAGTCTTCTATATAATTTTGATTTATGTAATAAAGTTTTTTTATATCATTAATATCACCTGGTTTTAAATAATTAAAGTCTACTATATTATCTAAATTTTTTTTTAGTGAATCCATATCTATGTTCTTTAATGATAAAATTGGATAAAGTCCAATAAATATTAAAAATAATATGATAAATTCTAATTGATAGTATTTTTTATAATTAATTGGTTTTTTATAATTCATAAAAATTTCCTCTTTTAGTTTATATAATTTTTTAGATAATCTAACATCATTGGATAAAAATCATATTGAAAATGGATACCATCACTGGTATGAAGATTTTCATTAGACAAAGCCAAAGAAGATAAATCTATATAAGTAGTATTAGTTTCTAATGCAACCTCTTGAACTAAATTTCTAAATATATTTAAATTTTCGTTTGTTAACCTATAATTTCTTTGATAACTACTTGTGTCTGTTATAGGTAATGGTGATATAAGGTATATATTTGAATTAGGTAGTCCAGATTGTAAACTTTCAACAAGTTCTAAATATTTATCTTTAAACACTTGAAAACTCCATCCTGCTGGATCGGTGCTATAAAACTCTATAACATCATTTAAACCATAAAATAAAACAATATTTTTAGGATTCATATTTTTAATGGTAGATATATATTCAAGACCATTTAAAACTGTATCACCTTTGCCACAAATTACATTATAGCTATCTATAAATCCAAACTCTTCAAAGCCTTCAGTAATTGAATCTCCAACAAATAAAGTATTGCTGAAATATTCAGCATAGCTTAAGTTAGGGTTAGAAGAGTTAATTTCAGTTGTATCTTCAACTGGAGGTTTAAGTGAATTTAAGTAATTATTTATAGCTTCCTCAGAAGAAGCTACTGAAGTTTCTTCTAAAGTTTGTAAGAACTTTTCGTTATTTATATTATTATTCAATAAATTAATAGGAAAAATTCCTTTTATAAAATTTATAGAAATGAAGAATATTAAAAAATATATAAAAAAATACACGAATTTTATCATAATTGTTCTCCTTAAAAATAGTACATATTAAAGTATATTTTTTTATGGATTCTAGGTCAAGTATAATGAAATAAATGTTTTATTAAAAATTTATTAAATTTGTAAAGACTAGTGGAAAGTTTTATGTCGATGTAGTAATATGGTAGTAAAATTTTAGAAGGACAGGAGTTTTGATTATGTTAAGAAATAAATTTAAGAATATAGCATTTAGCTTAGCTATTGTTATGGGCATAGGGGTAGCTACTCCAGTATTTGCAAAGTCAGATTATAATCCAGGAGATATTTTAGCTTTAGGTTCTGATTTAACTGATGCTCAAGAAGCTGCTTTAAGAAAATATTTTAATGCTCCAGATGGGACAAACACCATATATGTAACAGATGAAGTGATAATAGAGCAATTAGGTTTGGATCCAAATGACCCAGCTAATTATGCAGGTGGATGCTATTCAAGTGCATATGTAAAATTATTAGATGATAATAGTGGAATTAATGTAACGGCTACTAATTTAACAGAAGTAACAGAAAGTATGCTGATGAATGCTTTAATTACTTCAGGAATAACATCAGCAGATGTTAAGGTTTCTGCACCTTTTAAAGTTACAGGAACTTCAGCTTTATCAGGAATACTTGCAGGTGTTGAAGAAGTTGGTGGCTTTGAAATTTCATTAAAGCAAAAGGAAACAGCACAAAAGGAAATTGAAACAACAGTTGCAGTTGGGGATGAAATAGGTTCAGAAGAAGCTTCTACCTTAATTAATGATGTTAAAACAGAAGTAATTAAAGAACAGCCAGAAACAGAAGAAGAAATTAAGGAAATAGTTGAAAACATTACAAATCAATATAATGTGAATATTAGTGTTAATGCAAAAGATTCTATTGTAAACTTAATGAGTGATGTTAATGACTTAGATTTAGATTACTCAGAATTAAAAAATTCTTTAAAGGAAGCAAGCAATAAATTAAGTAATAACCTTAAAGAACTTGGGATTAAGCTAAAAGAAGAAGGTTTCTTTGAAAAGATTAAAAATTGGTTCGTAGATTTATGGGACAAGTTTATAAGCTTATTTAGAAGTAGTGATAGTAATGAAGAAGAGAACACAGATAGTATTCCTCTAGAATTAAATCAAGAGCCAACACAAGAACAATCTGAAGCTGATAATCAAAATTTAGAAGAAGAGATTAAGCCAGTGGATGATACACAAATAGGAGATACAATAATAGAAGAGCCCGTAAATGATGAAAATACAACTGAAGATACAACAACTTCAGAAGAAGGACAAACATCAGATAATACAGATGAAACTATAATAGAAACTGAAACAACAGAAAATTAATAATAAGCTGAAAATTAGAAGATTATCTAATTTTCAGCTTATTATTATACAAATATTGGAAAAAAGTGGTGGGTGGTGATAAACTAATAAATAGAATTAAGAAAAGGGGGTAGCCACTTGATTAAAGTTGAGAACTTAAGTAAGGAATTTAAGATTAGTAAAAAATATCCTGGTTTTAAGGGAGCTTTAAGGTCATTTTTTTCAACTGAGTATACAATAAAAAAAGCAGTAGATGATATTAGTTTTGAAATAAATGATGGAGAAATTGTTGGATATATTGGAGCAAATGGTGCAGGAAAGTCTACAACCATTAAAATGATGACAGGAATCCTTACACCATCATCAGGCAGGATAATAGTGGATGGAGTTGTACCATACGAAAATCGTGAAAAGAATGCAAAAAATATTGGTGTTGTCTTTGGGCAAAAGACTCAGCTATGGTGGGATTTGCCTGTTTTGGAAACGTTTCCACTATTAAAGGATATATATGGAGTAAGTGATGAAGAATATGAAGAGAGAATGAATTATTTTAAAGAGATATTAGGCTTAGATGAATTCTTTTTAAGTCCAGTAAGAACATTGTCTTTAGCTCAAAGGATGAGAGCTGATTTGGCAGCAGCACTTATTCATAATCCTAAAATAATATATTTAGATGAACCTACTATTGGTTTAGATGTTGTGGTAAAGGAAAGTGTTAGGAAAGCTATAAAATATATTAATGAAAAGTATGGAACTACAATTATACTAACAACCCATGACTTAAATGATATTGAGGAGTTATGTAACAGAATAATCATAATTGATAGTGGCAAAAAGATATATGATGGGGAGCTTGAAGGTGTTAAAGAACAATTTGGATATTTAACAACCATTGAAATTCAGTTAAAAGATAAAAGTAATATAGAAAAAATTAATTTCGCAAGATTTAAAGATGATGACTTTAAGCTAAATATGAAAGAAAGTAAGGTTAGTATAACCTTTAATAAAAATAATATATCTTCAGCAGATATAATTGGTGAAGTTATGAAAAAATCAAAGGTTATAGATTTTAATATTAAAGAAACCAGTATTGAAGATATTGTAAAGAAGATGTATAAAAATGAGGTGTGAAAATGAATAGGTTAGGAGATTTAAAAACTTATTTACCTTTTGCCAAAAATTCATTTCAACAATTAATTTCATATAAAGCTAATGTTATTATGTTTATGTTTGGGGATGGATTGATGCTAGCTGTTACTTATTATCTATGGAAAGCTATATATTCAAGCACATCAGACAAGCTATTAAATGGTTTTACATTAAATGAAATGATAATTTATGTTTTTATATCTTTTTTAACAGCATTAATAATAGATGTAGATATAAGTTATAGTATTTCAGAGGAAGTTAAAAATGGATAAATAGCAGTAAATTTAATAAAACCAATAAACTATGAAAAAAGAATGTTATTTCAAGGACTAGGAAAAGTTTTTTATAATTTTGTAGTTATTTTTGTATTAGCTTTTACAGTAACAGTAATTATGTTCTATAAATTTTTTGGGTTTATAAGTATAGGAAGAATTTTAATATATTTTTTAAGTATTATCTTAGGTGTTTTTATTAATTTTTATTTTAGCTATATCTTTGGGTTATTGTCTTTTAAAATAACTAACATGTGGGGGCTATCTCAAATAATGGGAGCAATAATAAATTTGTTATCAGGTATGTTAATTCCAATTTCCTTTTTTCCATTATGGGCACAAAAAATAGTAAATTTTTTTCCTTTTAGTTCAACAATTTATACTCCTTCTATGATATTTTTAGGTAAGATTAATGGAATATAGAGCAGATTTTTTATTAGGGCTTATAGGTTTTATATTAGTACAAGGTGTAGGAATAGTCTTTATAGGTCTAGTTTTTAATTCAATACCTACTTTAAAGGGATGGAGCTTTTATGAAATATTATTTATATTTTATCATTCCTTTTGCTTTTACAGGTTATTTTCCAGCGGCTTATATATTAGGAAAAGGAAGCTTTTTATTAGGGGTAGTGCTTACATTTGTAGTAAGTTTTATATCAATTTTTATAGCATATAGAATATGGCTTATAGGAATAAAAAGGTATGAAAGTTCAGGAAGTTAGAAATTATTTCAGGATTTCTTTACATTTAAAAATAATTTATTTGGGTATACTAATAAAATAAAAATATTAAATTTAAATGTAAGGAGATATTATATATGAGTTTAGATATGGAAAAATATATAAAAGTAAGAAAGGCTCAAGCAGAAGGAGTAAGAACAGTTGAAGAACTTAAAGAAAAATCTGATATAGTAATAGATAATGATACTGAAATTCAGGAAATAGAAAAAATATTACAAAATGCTTGTAAGTGTAAAAATGTATCTGTAAGTGAAGTGGTGAGCGCAGTTAAAAATGGTGCAGATACTTTTGAAAAAGTTGCTGAAACAACAGGAGCAGGTACTGCCTGTGGAAGATGTAAGGAAATTATATTAAACATAATAGAAAATAAAAGATAATTAGAATTAAATAAGACTTATAATTTTAGTTTAAATAAAATCATAAGTCTTATTTTTTAGAAAGTTCCAAAGGAATTTCATACATAATTATTCACAATAAATTTTCAGTTATAAAAGATTAGGATAATAATTTTACTAAGATTGCTTTTTGAGCATGTAGTCTATTTTCTGCTTCTTCAAAAATAGTATCAGCATGAGCTTCTAATATTTCTTCAGTTATTTCCTCTTCTCTATGAGCAGGAAGACAGTGAAGAACTATGGCATCCTCTTTAGCTAAGCTCATAAGCTCTTTATTTACCTGGTAGTCTTTAAAAGCTTTCATTCTCTCTGCAGCTTCTTTTTCTTGCCCCATACTAGCCCATACATCAGTTATAACAACGTCAGCATCTTTAACAGCTTCTTCTGGAGATTTTGTCATAAAGAAAGAGACACCGTTTTTAATAGCAAGTTCATTTCCTTTATTTACATAGTAAGCTGGTGGTTTATATCCTTCAGGATTAGCTATAGATATATGCATTCCTAAAGTTAAACATCCAACTAAAAGAGAATTACACATATTATTTCCATCACCAATATAGGCAACTTTTAATCCTTCAAGAATTAATTTCTTTTCTCTAATGGTCATTAAATCAGCTAATACCTGACAAGGATGCTCATCATCAGTTAATCCGTTTATAATTGGAATAGATGATACTTCAGCTAGAGTTTCTACACCTTTTTGTGAAAAGGTTCTAATCATAATACCATCTAAATATCTTGATAATACCCTTGCTGTATCTTGGATAGGTTCTCCACGACCAATTTGTAAATCCTTTGAACTTAAAAATAGAGGATGGCCTCCAAGTTCATACATACCAACTTCAAAAGATACTCTTGTACGAGTAGATGCTTTTTCAAATATCATCCCTAACGACTTACCCTTAAGCAAATGATGTTCAATACCATGTTTGTTTTCATATTTTAATTGATCCGCAAGATTTAAAATATCTAATATTTCTTCTTTTGATAAATTATCCATACGTAATAAATCCTTTTTCATAAAAAAAACCCCCCTTAAGTTAATGATGAATGATGAGTGATGAATTGTGGAATAAACTCCAAGAAGGAGTTTAAAAAGAATTAATTTATAGAAACTCTTTGAGTTTCATCCTTAATTCATAATTCATCATTCATAATTCTTAATTTATTTTAGTGCTTGCACTAAAATATTAATTCCTTCTTTAAGTTCACTTTCTGAAATGGTAAGCGGTGGTAGAAGTCTCACTACGTTTTTACCAGCTGTTAGTACTAGAAGTCCATTTTCAAGAGCTTTTTTTTGAATTTCAGCTGGAGGGCAGGAAACTTCAATTCCAATCATCAATCCTAAGCCACGGATATTTTTAACTAAAGGAAGATTGGACTTTAATAATGTTTCTCTTATAAGTTCTCCTTTAGCTTGGACAGATGATAATAAGTCCTCATTGCAAATTTGATCTAAGACAGCCATTGCGCCAGCACATACCACTGGATTACCACCAAAAGTTGATCCATGATCTCCAGGTACAAAAGTATCAGCTAATTTTTCATTACAAAGAATTGCACCAATAGGAAGACCTCCACCTAAGCCTTTAGCAAGAGTAATAATATCAGCTTCTACACCAAATTCTTGAAAGCCAAAAAGATAACCTGTTCTGCCTAGTCCACATTGAACTTCATCAAAGATAACTAAAACATCTTTTTCTTTGCATATTTTACATACGTCTTTAACAAAATCACTATCTAATAAATTAACGCCACCTTCACCTTGAATTGCCTCCATGATAACAGCACAGACATCATCAGTTAATTTTTCTTTAAAATCTTCCAGTGAATTAGGAATTACATAATCATAGCCTTCAGGAAAAGGAGCAAAATATTTATGAAACTTATCTTGTCCTGTAGCAGTAAGTGTAGCTAATGTCCTACCATGAAAAGAATCTTTTAAAGAAAGAATTTTATTTCGCTTTTCACCATATTTCATGAAGCTATATTTCTTAGCTAATTTTAAAGCACCTTCATTTGCTTCAGCACCTGAGTTAGCAAAAAATACTTTGCTCATTTTGGATACTGTAGTTAATTTGTCAGCTAATTCAACAGTAGGTGTGCTTAAGAGAATATTTGAAAGATGGGTAAAAGAATTAAGTTGATTTAAAATAGCTTTATTTAATTTTTTATTGTTATAACCAACAGAGTTAACTCCAATTCCACTGGTAAAATCTATATATTTTTTATTGTTTTCATCAAATAAGCAAGAACCTTCCCCATGAGTAATTACTATAGGGAGAGGAGCATAAGTATGCATTAAACATTCATTAGCTTTTTCAAATAAATCCATGTAAAAACCCCCTTAGTTAATGATGAATTATGAATTAAGAATGACGAATTAATGATGAAATTCTTACAGAATTTCTGAAAATTATATTTTTTCTAAATTCCGTTGAGGAATTTATTCCACAATTCATCATTCATCATCCATCACTCATCATTTAATAAATTTCTGTTCCGATTCCTTTTTCGGATAGCAGTTCAAGTAGTATAGCATGAGGAATTCTTCCATCTATAATTACTGATTTTTTTACACCAAGGCGTACAGCTTCAACGCAACAACTTATCTTAGGTAGCATTCCACCTTGTATTACTTTATCTAAAGTAAGCTTTGGAATTTCATGAAGTCTTAAAGTTGATATCAAGGAAGAATTATCTTTAGGATTCATTAGCACACCAGGTACATCAGTAAGTAAAAGAAGTTTTTCTGCCTTAAGAGCAGCAGCAACTTTAGCAGCACAAGTGTCAGCATTGATGTTATAGCTATCTTGATGATCTTTATCAGTACCTATGGAAGCTACCACAGGAATGTAGCCTGCTTCAATGGCTAACTTTAAAGGTTCAGTATTCACATTAGTTATTTCACCAACATAGCCTAAATCAACATCAGAATTTAACTTTTTACAAGTAATAAGGTCACCATCAATACCTGAGAAGCCTAATGCTTTTCCACCGCAACGGCCAAGAAGCTTTACAAGGTCTTTATTGACTTTTCCAGCAAGAACCATTTGAGCAACATCCATGGTATCTTTGTCAGTATATCTTAGACCATTAATAAATTTAATTTCATGATTCATTTTCTTTAAAGTTCCACTTATATCAGGACCACCACCATGAACAATGATAGGATTTATTCCTATACATTTCATTAAGACTATATCGTTGATGACTGTTTTAGTTAATTCATCATTAATCATGGCGTTGCCACCATATTTTATAACCATAGTCTTACCGTAATAGGCTTGTATATATGGCAGTGCTTGAATTAATATATTTGCATGTTCGCTATGATTCAATTTAACTCACTTCCTAACTTCTATACTCACCGTTTATTTTTACATAATCATAAGTTAAATCGCAGCCCCAGGCAGTAGCAGAGGCATTGCCAGAATGTAAATTAATATTTATTTTAACGGTATCCTTTAATAATATTTCTTTGGCTTTAGTTTCATCAAATTCTATAGAGCAGCCATTTTCACATACAAGAATGGAATCTGATTCACTGGCAAAATATACGCTCACTAAATTAGGATCAAAATCAGCATCAGCATAGCCTAAGGCACAAAGAACTCGTCCCCAATTAGCATCACTACCAAAGATAGCAGCTTTTACTAAGCTGGAGTTAATTACACTTTTAGCAAGAATTTCAGCAGATTTTTCATCTTTAGAGCCAGATACATTACATTCAATTAATTTTGTAGCGCCTTCACCATCCTTAGCAATTTCTTTTGCTAAATGTATATTAAGTGTATTTAATGCTTCAAGGAATATAGAGTATTTTTCATCTTTCTCAGTTATGGTAGCATTGCCTGCTAATCCATTGGCTAATATTACTACCATATCATTGGTGCTAGAATCGCCATCAACACTTACTCTGTTATAGGATAAATCAACAGAAGACTTTAAAGCTTCTTTTAAAAGTTTTGCATCAATATTTAAATCTGTTGTTATAAAAGAAAGCATAGTAGCCATATTAGGATGTATCATCCCTGAGCCTTTTGCCATAGCTCCAATAACCACAGGAACACCATCAATTTCAAATTCAATAGATATTTCCTTTGTAGAAGTATCTGTAGTAATTATTGCTTCAGCAGCAGAGTGACCACTTTGGCTATCAAGATTTGCCACAGCTATAGGAATACCATCTTTAATAGCATCAATGTTTAAAGGAACTCCTATTACCCCAGTAGAAGCAACTAAAACATCATCAGCTTTTACATTTAATGCTTTCCCACAAAGAACAGTCATTTTTTTTGCTTTTTCTAAACCATCATTGCCTGTGCAAGTATTGGCGTTACCACTATTAATTATGATGGCTTGCGCACATTTATTGCTTAAATGCTCCTTGGTGATAAGCAGTGGAGCACCTTTAACTTTATTTTTTGTATAAACGCCACATGCAGTAGCTGGAACGTCCGAATAAATAATAGCTAAATCTTTTTTTAAGGAACTTTTTTTTATGCCACAATGAACTCCAGCAGCCTTAAACCCATTTGGTGCAGTAACACCATTATTTATATTAATTTTCATTTTGAATAACCCCCTTAGTTAATGATGAATGATGAATTATGAATGATGAATTATGAATGCATTGTTATGAATACAAAGTGTAGAATTTGGATAGAGTTAACTAGTAGGTGATAAATATGTCTAATATGGTATTAAAAAAAACTTTTAATTTTTCTGTTAATTCTATCGAAGTATATAGAACTTTGATTGCAAAAAGCGAATATGTTTTATCTAAACAATTTTTAAGAGCTGCAACATCTATAGGAGCCAATGTAAGGGAGGCTAAGAGAGCACAAAGTAAAAAAGATTTTTTAAGTAAAATCAATATAGCTCTGAAAGAAGCTGACGAAATTTTATATTGGATAGAATTGCTTTATGCAACTAATTATTTAGATAAAAAAGAATTTGATTTTTTAGATTCAAATTGTATAGAGTTAGTTAAGATATTATCTAATATCGTAGCTACAACTAAAAAAAATTTAAATAATAAATTATAAAATAATTTATTATTATCCGAAATTCATCATTCATCATTCTTAATTCATAATTATTAAAAAGCTGGGCTTATCATATTTAACCCGCAATTTTCATTTAGTCCGAGAATTAAGTTTAGGTTTTGTATAGCTTGTCCTGCTGCACCTTTAATCATATTATCTATGGTGCTGACAATTATTAATTTATCTTTTCTATAGTTTTCATGTAATGAGATTTGACAATTATTAGAGTACTTGACGTTTTTAATTTCTGCTGTAGTGTCTAAAGGTAAGACTTGAAGGAAGTTTTCATCTTTATAAAATTCTCTATATATATGATGTATTGCTTCAAGTGATAGGTTATCTTTTGGTTCACAATAAATTGTTGAAAGAATACCTCTATTTATTGGTAGAAGGTGAGGAGTAAATGTTACTTCCACTGATTCACCAGCAATAGATGAAAGTGTTTGCTCAATTTCAGGAGTGTGTCTATGAGAGCCTATTTTGTAAGGCGCAAAGTTTTCATTTAATTCGGCATAGTGGCTTTTAAGAGAAAGTCCACGGCCAGCACCTGTAGCACCAGATTTTGAGTCAATAATTATATTGTTTGTTTTAATTAATGAATTTTTTAGTAAAGGCATTAAAGCTAAGGCAATGCTTGTTGGATAACAGCCAGGGTTAGCAATAATGCTACAATCTTTTATTTTTTTTCGGTTTAATTCAGGTAAGCCATAAACGCTAAGCTTATGTATATCACTATTTAAAAAATCTTTACCATACCATTCTTTGTAGCTTGATTCAGAATCAAGTCTAAAATCTGCACCTAAATCGATGATTTTCTTTTTTTTCTCTAAGGCTTTTAAAGCAAATTTTTCGCTAAATCCATGAGGAAGAGCAGTGAATATCACATCAGATTTTTCAATAACGTCCTCAGGATCTTCACAAATTAAATTAGTTTTATGAAAGAGCATTTTATATACGGAAGCTATTTCTTCACCTTTAAAAGATGAAGATGAAATAGCTTCAACAGTAACAAAAGGATGATTTAAAAGTAGCCTTAAAAGTTCTATGCCCACATATCCTGTGGCACCAATAATTCCTACTTTAGACATTTTAGCACCTCCATTTTTTCACTTATAAAGTTTTCTAAAAGGGAAATCTGACTTTGCACTGATGAAGAGCTAGGTCCCCCCATAACGCTTCTTTCTTCTACACAAGTTATAAGGTCTATGGCTTTATATACATCTTCTTCAAAGAAAGGAGAAAATGATTTAAATTCATCAAGGCTTAAATCATCAATGGCCTTATTTTCATCTATGCAGTATAAGACGATTTTACCAACTATTTCATGAGCATTTCTAAAGGCTTCACCTTTTTTTACTAGGTAATCAGCAACATCTGTGGCATTGGTAAATCCGCCAGAAGCAGCTTTCTTCATTACATCTTTTTTTATTTTCATGGTATCAAGCATGCCAGTAAAGGTTTGGATTGATATTAGTACAGTATCAAGTCCATCAAATAAAGCTTCCTTATCTTCCTGCATATCTTTGTTATAAGCTAAAGGAATCCCTTTCATAACTGTTAAAAGTGTCATTAAATCACCATAAACACGGCCTGTCTTGCCACGAACTAATTCTGCCACATCAGGATTTTTCTTTTGAGGCATTATGCTACTACCAGTACTATAAGCATCATCTAATTCAACAAAGTTAAATTCACCTGTACACCAAAGGATCACTTCTTCAGAAAAACGAGAAAGATGCATCATTATAAGTGAAAGGGCAGATAATGCTTCAATGGCGTAATCTCTATCTGAAACAGAATCAATACTATTTACTGTAGGCTTATTAAAGCCAAGCTCATTACTGACAAAGTTTCTATCGATGGGATAAGTAGAAGTTGCCAGTGCACCACTGCCTAAAGGCATTTCATTCATTCTTTCATAGCAGTCTAAAAGTCTGCCGTAGTCTCTTTTAAGCATTTCAGCATAAGCCATTATATGATGAGCAAAGGTAATTGGTTGAGCTTTTTGCATATGAGTGTAGCCAGGCATAATGGTATTTATATTTTCCTTTGCTTTATTTAAAATGACAGTTTGTAAATTTAATAGTTCATTGGCCACCACTATTAAATATTTTTTTACATATAGTTTAGTATCTAAAGCTACCTGATCATTACGACTTCTGCCAGTATGAAGTTTTTTACCTTCATCACCAATATAATATGTCAAAGTACTTTCAATAAAACTATGAATATCTTCAGAAGAGTTATCTATATGGATAACTCCGTTTTCCATTCTTTTTAGTATTTCATTTAATCCATTCACTATTTTTTCACTGTCCTTTGCTGGTATTATTCCTTGTTTGCCAAGCATCTTTACATGGGCAAGGCTTCCTAAAATATCTTCCTTATACATACGAGAATCAATTGATATTGAGGCGTTAAAGGTATTGACTAATTCATTAACGCCAGATTTAAATCTTCCACCCCAAAGCTTCATGGTTATTGATCCTGTTTATTAATTGATGAATGCATTTTTGAATTTACTACTGTAGGAAGACCAAAAAGATTGATAAATCCTTCAGCATCTTTTTGATTATAGACACCATCTTCACCGAAAGTAGCATATTCTTCGCTATATAAGGAATAAGGAGAAGTCATACCAGCATTTACTATATTACCTTTATATAATTTTAATTTAACTTCACCAGTGACAGTTTCTTGTGTTTTGCTAACAAAAGCAGATAAAGATTCTCTAAGAGGAGAGAACCATTGGCCATTATATACTAAATCAGCAAATTTTAAGGCAATGATTTCTTTATAGTGGGCAGTTTCTTTATCTAAACATAATTCTTCTAGATCTTTATGAGCTTTGTAAAGAATAGTTCCACCAGGAGTTTCATATACACCACGAGATTTCATTCCTACAAGTCTGTTTTCCACCATATCAATTATTCCAATAGCATTCTTTCCACCAATGTCATTTAGTTTTTCTATTAATTTAACACCAGAAAGTTTTTCACCATTTAAAGCAACAGCAATACCTTTTTCAAAAGTTAAGCTTATATAAGTAGCTTCATCAGGTGCATTTTCTAAAGTGTTAGAAAGCTCAAGAATCTTATGATATTTTGGCTCATTTTCAGGATATTCAAGATCAAGGCCTTCATGGCTTAAGTGCCAAAGGTTTTTATCCTTACTATAGTTTGTTTCATAAGTAATTTTTAGCGGAATATTATGGTCTTCGGCGTATTTAATTTCTTCTTCTCTAGATTTTATATCCCAAATTCTCCATGGAGCAATGATGTCCATATCAGGAGCAAAATGTTTCACAGCAAGTTCAAAACGTACTTGGTCATTACCTTTACCAGTACAGCCATGGCAAATAGCATCAGCACCTTCCTTAAGAGCAATTTCTACTAATTTTTTACCAATGATAGGTCTCGCAAAAGAAGTTCCTAGAAGATATTTCCCTTCATAAATAGCACCAGCTTGAATAGTTGGGAATATATAGTCTTCCACAAATTCTTTAGTTAAATCTTCAATATAAATTTTAGATGCCCCAGAAGCTAAAGCTTTTTCTTTTAAGCCTTCAAGTTCATCTTTTTGCCCCACATTTCCAACAACAGCAATAACTTCACAGCCATAAGTTTCTTTTAGCCAAGAGATAATTATAGATGTATCTAATCCTCCAGAATAAGCTAGTACAACTTTATTGTATTTTTTCATAAATATAGCCCCCTTATATTTCAACTAAAACATGGTGTTTTTAAAAATAATTTCCAAATATCTTTATATATGATTATATTCCGAGATGAATAAATATGCAACAATTATTTTTAAAAATGCATAAAAACTTTATATTTAGCTTAAAAATGAATAAAAATTTAATTTAAATGTATAAAATATGTAGTGATAAAATAAAAATAGCATGAAGTAGTATATTTAAAAGTTTTAAAAAATATACTACTTTATGCTATTAATAAATGATAACAGTACGAGAAATATTCTTAAAAGAAAGAGTAGAGTCATTTTTACAAGTTACAATAAAACATCAGAATATATTTTTTAAATCAGGTACTTGAAGGTCTTTTATATGCTGTGCTGCAAATTTTAATAGATGCAGAGAAGCAGAAGCTTCAGACATATCATCTTCTTCAATATATACGGTAAGCTTTAAAGCTTCATTTAATAACACATCATAATCAAGATGATTAATATAAATTGAAGGAATAATATTTTGTTCATCAAGACGGCTAAAGATAATCATAGCTGCTTGGAAGCTTTCTTCTTTATTTTCACTGGATAATCCATATTCTAAAAATTCGCAATCGTTGATTGTTTCTGTACATAAATTTTTAAATTTCATATCTGAATAAAATAAAAAAGATATTAAAACCAAAAAAATAAAAATTGAAATTAATGAATTTTTCATTGATCCTCCTTAATATATTCATCATATCTTTGAAAAAAGAACTTTCCTTGGGTATCAGTCATAGCTAAAATGATATCTTCAATTTTTCCTGCCTTATGTTGATCTAATTTCTTTTGTATCCACTCTCTATTTTCTCCACTAGTAGTTAAGGCATTATTATTAATATGCCCATCAAGAACGTATATAATAGGTAATATTGGTGGAGAACTGTTGGAACTTTGATTATTTTTATAAGATGATTGTTGCTTTTGACTATCTGAAGAGGAACCATTTCCTCCGCCAGAGCTATTTGTAGCATTATTTTGAGCAGGCTGAGTATTGCAAGAACATTTAACTATAGGACTTGGAGAACTAGAGCTTGAAGTAGAGCTAGAGTTAGTCAAAAATGACAATTGTCCGTTATTTTCCAAAATTGCATACTCAATTTCACTTAAATCAAAGTAACCAGCTAGTCTAAGCTCTTCCATAAGTTCATCTAAATTAATTTGTTGTTTTGAAAGAGCTTTCATATTTATCTTGCCTTTATGAACTAAAATTACTGGTTCACCCTCTAATATTTTCCTTGCTGTTTGGCTTTTAAGTTGTAGTTGAGTTAAAATTGTCTTAATAAACAGCAAGGTAATTATAGGTATTATACCTAAAATTAAAGGAAGACGAGTATCTTGCATTGGAAGTGCTGCTAAATCTGAAATCATTATTGTTATTACAAATTCATAAGGTTGTAATTCTCCTATTTGACGTTTGCCCATTAATCTCATCACAAGTATTACCAATGAGTAGAGAATAATGGTTCTTATTAATACTATAAACATATGCTAAAACCACCTCAAAATAAGTATTTGTAAATATTACTCTTTTATTCAAAGTATATCTTTTATAAGGAAAAAGATTTTAGGACAAAATAATATAAAATGATAGAATAAAATCTTTTTATGTATATAATGGAAATAAGAGGCAAACAATTTAGGAGGAAGAATTATGGACAACATACGAAATAATTCTAGAACACTACAATTCATATTTATAAAAGCAGTTTTAGATTTATACAAAGATGCAATAGTAACCATGGAACATAGCATAGGAAAATGGGTATTTGGAGAAATTCATAAGAAAGAGCCTTTGACAGAACAAGAAGTAAATAATATTAAGCAAGCAATGCAAAAATTAATTGATAAAAATTATCCTATAAAGAGAATTAAGGTAAAGGGAGAAGAGGCAATAAAAATTTTCCAAAACTACGGTATGACAGATAAAGTAAAGCTATTGCAGCAAACAGGATTTAAAGTAGTAACTTTATATGAATTAGATGGAAGATACGATTATTTTTATGGGCCAATGTGGGAATCAACAGGAGTAATTAAAAATTTTGATGTTAAATTTTATAATGGAGGATTTATTTTAGGATATCCAACAGATGAAAATTTAATGGTAGTAAATAAATTTGTGGAACAAAGAAAGCTTACTAACATATTTAGGGAAACAGAAAAGTGGTTAAATATTTTAGGTATAGGTGAAGTTGGTTCTTTAAATGAAAAAATATCAAATGGAGAATTAATAGATTTGATTATGATAAGTGAAGCTCTTCATGAAAAGAAAATTGCTCAAATATCAGATATGATTAATGAGAAAAAAGAGATAAAAGCTGTTTTTGTGGCAGGACCAAGCTCCTCAGGAAAGACAACCTTTGCCAATAGATTAGCTATCCAGTTAAAGGTTAATGGACTAAATCCCATACCAATATCTCTTGATAATTACTTTGTTAATAGGGAAGATACTCCAAGAGATGAAAATGGAGAATATGATTTTGAGTCAATAAAATCTATAGATGTAAAGTTTTTCAAAGATCAAATGAAGGAATTATTTGAAGGTAAGGAAGTAGAAATACCTATATTTAATTTTTTAACAGGATATAGGGAGAAATCAGGTAGTAAGGTGAAAATGCCTAAGAATGGAATTTTAATAATTGAAGGAATTCATGGACTTAATCCAATTCTTACATCTTCCTTAGATGAAAATAATATTTTTAAAATTTATATATCAGCATTAACACAGTTAAATTTGGACAATCATAATAGAATTTCCACTTCAGATGTACGAAGAGTGAGAAGAATTGTTAGAGATAGTTTATCAAGAGGAAAAAATGCAGAGGAAACATTGCTTATGTGGCCAAGTATAAAGAAAGGTGAAGAAAAAAATATATTTGTTTACCAAGAAGAAGCAGATGTTATGTTTAATTCCACTTTAGTATATGAATTATGTGTATTAAAGAAAAAAGCCTTAGAGGAATTAGATAAAGTAGTTGCAGATAGCAGTGTTTATGATGAAGTAAAAAGACTTAAAGCATTCTTAGGATTTTTTGATGAAATAGATAAAGGGCTGGTGCCAGAAAATTCTATTTTAAGAGAGTTTATTGGTGGAAGCATTTTTTATAAATATTAAATAAAAACTTATAAATGAAAAACTTAGATAATGATGAACCTTAGATAATTATGAACTTAGATAATGATGAACTTAGTTAATGATGAATTATGAATGATGAGTGATGAATTGTGGAATAAACTCCTTACGGGAGTTTAGAAAAATATAATTTTCAGAAATTCTGTAAGAATTTCATCATTAATTCATAATTCATCATTAAAAAAAAGACTGGGGGTATTTTATGAAAAGCGTAGGTGTATTTGATATTTTAGGGCCAATAATGGTTGGACCATCATCATCTCATACGGCAGGTGCAGCTAGACTTGGTAAGATAGCAAGGGCTGTTGCTGGAGGTGACATAAAAAAAGTTATATTTTTATTACATGGATCTTTTGCTAAAACATATAAGGGCCATGGTACAGATAGGGCTCTTGCAGCAGGTATATTAGGTATGGAACCTAGTGATTTAAGATTGAGAAATGCATTGGATATTGCAGAAGATGAAGGTATTAAAATAATTTTTCAAGAAGCTGATCTTGGAGACGTTCATCCTAATACAGTTAAGGTATTAATTGAAGGCAGAGAAGGCGAAGAATATGAAATGGTAGGTTCATCTATTGGTGGCGGAAGCATTATGGTTACAGAAGTAAATGGAAGTAAGATCGAATTTACTGGTGCATATCCAACACTAGTAATTTCTCATATGGATGTACCAGGAGTAGTATCACAAGTTACAGCACTATTATTTGAGCTAGATATAAACATAGCTTTTATGAAGGTAATTAGAAGTCAAAAAGGAAAAGAAGCAACTATGGTTTTTGAATTAGATGGGAAAATAAGCCAAGAAGCTGTAGAACAAATTAAAAGCTTTGGATACATAAAAAAAGTTATTATGATTAACCCAACTAAGGATGGTGAATAAAATGCTAGAAGCTAAAAATGGTGAAGAGTTATTAAGAATATGTGAAGCAGAGAATATTCCATTAAGTGAATATGCCATTAGAATAGAAATGGAAAAGGCAGAAATAACAAGAGAAGAAGCTTATTCTAGAATGAGAAATGTATTGGAAGTTATGAAAGATGGAGCTAATGAAGGTAGAGCTAAAGAAGTTCATTCAGTTAGTGGACTTATTGGTGGAGATGGCTATAAGATGCAGAAATACCTGGAAAACAATGAAACTTTAACAGGAGATGTCATTGTAAAAGCAATGGCCATGGCTCTATCATCATCAGAAGTAAATGCTTCTATGGGGAGAATAGTGGCTTGTCCTACAGCAGGATCTTGTGGTATATTGCCTGCAGTAGTTTTGTCAGCAGGAGAAAGACTTAAAAGAAGTGATGATGAGCTAATAAAGGCTTTATTTACTTCTTCGGCAGTAGGAATGATTATAGGAAGAAATGCAACTCTTTCAGGAGCAGAAGGAGGATGTCAAGCAGAATGTGGTTCGGCGTCAGCTATGGCAGCAGCTGCTGTAGTTGAGATGATGGGTGGAACGCCAAAGATGTGCTTAGATGCAGCTGCTATAGTCTTAAAAAACATATTAGGATTAGTATGTGATCCTGTTGCTGGATTAGTAGAAATACCATGTGCTAAAAGAAATGCTGCTGGTGCCGTAAGTGCATTATCAACAGCAGAGTTAGTTATGGCTGGTGTTAGCTCTCATATTCCTTTTGATGATGCAGTAACAGCTATGTATCAAGTAGGTAAGAGCCTTCCATCTGAACTTAGAGAAACTGCCTTAGGTGGAGTTGCAATTACAAAAGCAGGATTAGTATTAAAGAAAAAGGTCTTTGGTGATGAACAGTAAGACCATCATGAGAATACAGTGGGCAATTTAATTTGTCCACTTTTATAATATATAACTAAAGGTGTAATCTTTTAACACTATTGATTAAATAAGAATACTATATTATAGGCATGTTGCACTCTAGATAATAAAGTGAGGATAATAAAAAATGAAACTTAGCAAAGGATTGATTGCTGGTATTTTAGAGAAGGAAAGGAAAACAAATCCCAAAGTACATTATATTTCAGATATAACTAAAGCCAATGATTTTGCAGAAGTAGTAAGAATTTTTAATGGAAGAAGTATAATGGCTTATGGAATTGAAGAAATTCATGAAATAACTGCAGAAAGTAATTCATTAGTAATTGGATTAGAAACGTTGGATAATGGAAAGATATTAGCAATGGAAAGAGCATTGAGAATAGCTAAGAAACGAGAAGTACCAGTATTATTGGATTTGTCAGGAGTAAATCTTTCATTATATAGAAAAAATACAGCGTTAAGTTTTTTGAATAGATACACAATAGATCTTGTAAAAGGAACGGTAGAAGAAGTACAAGCTTTGATAAGGTCACAGAAAAGAAATAGATGTAAGGAAAAGAATATAAAGGCTGAATATAGAGATTTTGCTATAAAAAATAAGGTTTTTTTGCTGGTAGAGTCAGAAGAATATTATATAACTGATGGATATAGTGAGTTTTATATAGAAAATAATAGTGCAAATTTAAATAAAAAAATAGAATTGGGCTATGTTTTCACTGCATTATTGGCAATAGCAATAGGAGGCGTAGATAATAGGCGGGAAGAAATGGTAGCTATATTGATAGCAGTTATGATATTTTCCATAGGATGCAGCTTAGAGGCAAATAAAATTAATGAGTATTATAAGTGTGGTTTTTTTAAATTAAAAGAATTGTTTTTAGATAAAATAAAAAATATTGATGAAGATATGATATATGATTTAGGAAAAATAAGTTATAATTTTAAAAGTAAAAGAGTAACTGGATAAGAAATATAATAGGTGCTTTAGTAGAATATTAAAGCATCTTTTTTTGCGGGGATAAATATAGAAAAAATGCTATATGTTAATATTTACATAAAATAATATTTGTATTACAATAGGATATAAATATTAACATAATATGGTAATATAGGTATATAAATTATAAAGTAATGGGTAAATGAGGAGAGGGAATTATGAAAGAAGAAAAGTTTTTATGTGATGAAGAAATATTAAAATGGCTTACTGAAAAAAATCTATCAGGAATAATCAAAGGAATAGATCAAAATAAGGGTATGATAAATGAAAAAATAGCATCAGTGATTTATTGTAAAGGTTTTATTAAAAGGTTTGAGGATGAGTACAATAAAATATTTAATAGTTTAGGATTCAAAATATCTAGAATTACTGATGATTATATTTATATAAGCTATATGGATAGTGAAATTGAATTTTTTATAGCTAGTAGTGAATTTATGAGAAGATATGCTAAAGTATTATTTAATAATAAAAATACTATAGGTGATTCAATTTTGGATAAGTTCCAACTTGTTAATACTGAAGAAAATATAAATAAATTTATAGAAAGATGTAATAATATTTTAGAAAATAGTCAGTATAAGCTAAAATCAGAAGTTAGAGATGGAAAGATAAGCAATATCATGAATATATTCAAAGGTGATTTTTTAGCAAAAGTAAATGCTGAAATTTTTACAAGGAATATAAAGAAATATTTAGTTAAAATTAATAAAGAAGCTAAAAGTAATACAATAGCTTTCATCGAGAGAATTAATACGTGGAATAAAGTTACAGCAGAGGTATAGATTATTAAAAAATATAATGATAAAATAGTTTTACATTATTATATTTTAGGAGGAAATACTATGGGTGCAAAAATGTTACACACATGTATAAGAGTTGCTAATTTAGAAAAATCTTTAGAGTTTTATAAAGAGGTATTAGGGTTAATAGAAACAAGAAGAAAGGATTTTCCAGAGCATAAATTTACATTAGTTTATTTATCAGATAAAGAAGATGGATATGAGTTAGAATTAACTTATAATTATGATCCAGAAAAGCCGTATGATATAGGAAATGGATTTAGTCATATAGCTATAGGAGCGCCAAATATTGAAGAATTAAGAGAAAAACACTTAAAACTTGGTTATGAAGTTACTCCATTAAAAGGTCTTCCTGGAGAACCACCAAAGTATTATTTCGTAACAGATCCAGATGGATACAAGGTTGAAGTTATTAGAACAGAAGCTTAGATAATTATGAACTTAGATAATGATGAATTATGAATTAAGAATGATGAATTATTGTTGAAACTCAAAGAGTTTCTAAAATTATATTTTTTTCTAAACTCCTTAAGGAGTTTATTCCTTAATTCATCATTCATTACTCATCATTCATCATTAAAATTGCATAGCAATTTTTAGAGGGGGTTTAATTTTGAATTTTGAGTATTTAAATTTTAAATCTATATTAAATGATCATGAAGGGTCCTCTCAGGAGGATATATGCTTTGTTTTTTATGAAGGACAATTAATAATTAAGTCTAATGCTAATGAAATAAATATTCCTAAGAGAGAGGAAATAGAAGAATTAGGTTTAACTATTAATAAAGAGTATTGCTTTGGTGAATTTAATATAGGTAAATGTTACATAATTGAATGTGAAGATATAAAAAGACTACCAGGAGACTTTCAAATTGTATCATTATATCAATTAGGACAAATTATAGATGAAGAAGTCTTTTTTATAGCAGGAAGGGCCAATCACATATTAAATTGGGATAATAATCATAAATATTGTAGTAGGTGTGGTGCGCCTAATATAGATAAAGCTGATGAAAGAGCTAAGGTGTGTACTAAATGTGGAGCAGTAACATATCCAGTTATATGCCCAGCTATAATAGTAGCTATTACTAAAGGTGATGAAATACTTTTAGCACATAATAAAAACTTTGAAGATAATATCTATAGTATAATTGCTGGTTTTGTAGATGCAGGAGAAGACTTAGAAAGTACGGTGAAAAGAGAAGTTTTTGAGGAAGTAGGAATTAAGATAAAAAATATCAAATATTATGGAAATCAAACATGGGCTTTTCCAAATTCATTAATGATAGGCTTCTTTGCAGAATATGAAAGTGGGGAAATAAAGGTAGATGGCAAAGAGATACTAGATGCAGCATGGTTTAAGAAGGATAATTTACCTAATCTACCAAAGAAGATGTCCATTGCAAGAAAAATGATAGATAGTTTTATTTTAAGGGATAATTAATAATTATTAACTTAAAAGCTAAGGGGGAAGGTGTAGGCTATATTATAAATTGAATGAATATAAAACCTTAGGAAATGACATAATAATATATGTTATGACATTAATATTCCTGAGGAGGAGTTATGTATAATTTTATAATAATTTTTAATATAGGAATGTTACTTTTATTTTTACTATTATATTTATATCAAATTTTTTATGCCTTTATAGGAGTATTTAAAAAAAGCAAATGTTTTGAAGAATCTCTTAAACATAGATATGCTGTTATAATAAGTGCTAGAAATGAGAGATTAGTAATAGGACAGTTAGTAGAAAGTATCAAGAAACAAAATTATCCCAAGGAATTGATAGATGTATTTGTAGTGGCTGATAACTGCTCTGATGATACTGCTAAAATTGCTAGGAAAGCAGGAGCAATTGTTTATGAAAGAACAAATAAAGATTTAGTGGGCAAAGGATATGCCTTAGATTATATTTTTAAGATAATAATGCAAGAGTATAAAGAAAAGGGATATGAAGGCTACTTTATTTTTGATGCTGACAATATTTTAGATAGGAATTATATTTCAGAAATGAACAAGCTATTTGATAATGGATATAAAGTAATAACTAGCTATAGAAATTCGAAAAATTTTAATTCTAATTGGATTTCTGCAGGATATGCATTGTGGTTTTTGCGTGAATCAAAGTATCTTAATAATGCAAGAATGATTTTAAATACCAGCTGTGCTATATCTGGCACAGGATTTCTAGTAAGTGATGAAATTATTAAAAGGAATAATGGCTGGAAGTATCATTTGCTCACTGAAGATTTGGAGTTTTCCGTAGATATTGTATTAAAGGGTGAAAAGATAGGGTATTGCCATAAGGCAAAATTTTATGATGAGCAACCCTGTACCTTTAAGCAATCTTGGAATCAAAGATTACGCTGGTCTAAAGGATTTTATCAGGTATTTATGAAAGAGGGCTGGAAACTATTTATAAATATATTTAAAAATAAATCTTTTTCATCCTTTGATATGTTGATGACCGTAGCACCAGCAATGTTTATTTCCTTGGTGGGCTTAATAGTAAACTTAGCTGTATTCACCATAGCCATATTAAGTAAGGGAAATACTATATTACTATTTGAAGCTGCTTCTAGCATAATCTATACCATTTCCAACTATTATTTAACTTTGCTTGCTTTTGGAGCATTGACAACAATAACAGAATGGAAGGAAATTAGAGCTACAGCCTTTGAGAAGATAATATATACTTTCACTTTTCCTTTCTTTATTGCTACATATATACCAATAGCAATAGTTGCTTTATTTAAAAAGGTTGAATGGAAGCCAATAGCACATACAATAATAATAGAAAATACATAATGAAAAAAGAGCTGCCATTAAGCAGCTCTTTTAATATGGAAAAATTAAGCTTTGTTAATTGATCCGAATAATTCCATTTTTTCTTTAACTGTAGCTTTGATTGCTTCGAATCCAGGATTTAATAATTTTCTTGGGTCAAATCCTTTTCCTTCTAAGTCTTTACCAGCTTCTACATATTTTCTAGTAGCTTCTTGGAATGCTAATTGACATTCAGTGTTAACGTTGATTTTAGAAACTCCTAAAGATATAGCTTTTTTGATCATATCTTCTGGGATTCCAGTTCCTCCGTGTAATACTAATGGCATGTTTCCGCAAGCTGCATTGATTTCTTCTAAAGCATCAAAAGCAAGTCCTTGCCAGTTTGCTGGGTATTTTCCGTGGATGTTTCCGATACCAGCTGCTAACATAGTAACTCCTAAATCAGCAATTGATTTACATTCTTGAGCGTCAGCAACTTCACCTTTACCAACAACACCGTCTTCTTCTCCACCGATTGATCCAACTTCTGCTTCTAAAGATAATCCTCTTTCAGAAGTAACTTTTACTAATTCTTGAGTCTTTTCGATGTTTTCTGCTATTGGATAGTGAGATCCATCGAACATAACTGAAGAGAATCCAGCTTCCATAGCTTTGTAGCATCCTTCGTAGCTACCGTGGTCTAAGTGTAAAGCAACTGGAACTGTTATGTTTAATTCTTCTAACATTCCGTTAACCATACCAACTATTGTTTTGTAACCACACATGTATTTTCCAGCACCTTCAGATACTCCTAAGATTACTGGTGAGTTGTTTTCTTGAGCTGTTAATAATATTGCTTTTGTCCATTCTAAGTTATTAATGTTGAATTGACCAACAGCATATTTACCTTCTCTTGCTTTGTTTAACATTTCTTTAGCTGAAACTAACATGGCAATACCTCCGTGTACTTTAATATTAATAGAGAATTAATTCCACTTATGTATACAAAATTCTCCTAAAGCTTATTATACCCTAAATATACAGGAAAGAAAACAGAAAATAACAAAAATTAGCTGTTAATAGGATGAATTGTGGACAATACTAGATTTAATGATTAAAATTTAACTATATAAAATATGAAAAAGGGGAAAAAAGTTATGTTAACAGATTTACATATGCATAGTTATTATTCAGATGGAACAATGTCACCAAGAGAAATAGTGGAGGATGCAAAAAAGAGAAATGTCCAGCTAATAGCAATTACTGATCATAATGTTTTAGATTCATATACTGAGCTTAAAGAAGCAGCTGAAGAATTTGGTATTAAAGTTATAAGAGGAGTAGAAATAGATGCTAGATTTGAAGATATAGTAGTGCATATATTAGCTTATAATTTTGAGGATAATGAAAATTTATTTAATTTGGTACATAAAGCAAAAAATGAATTGTTAGAAACGAGCATTGAGCTTATAAAAAGAATGGAAAATGATTATGAGAATATAAGCAGTGAAGACTATGAAGCTTATGATTATGATAAAAGAAAAGGTGGGTGGAAGGGAATCCATTATTTATTTGACAGAGGGATAACTAGTGAGTTATTTGAAGGTGTAAAATATTATGGGAAATATAAATGTGGCCATGAGTATTTTGATTATCCAACTGTTGAAGAAGTGGTAAAAGCTGTTCATGAAGCTAATGGATATGTAGTTTTAGCACATCCATGTAATTATTATAAGAATAATACTAAAGAAGAAGTATTAGAAAAGCTAGAAAAATTCAAAAGTATAGGTATAGATGGTGTTGAATGCTATTATCCTGCTAATAGTGAGATGATGACAGAGACTTGTGTAGAGTTTTGCAAGAATAATGATATGATTATAACTGTAGGTTCAGATAGTCATGGAGAATTTGGTGCTGTAAGTAAGGGTATCGAATACTATATAGGAGCAGTTAAGAAGGATAGTTCAGAATTAAATTTAAAAGATATGATTTAACATAAAGGAGAATTTTAGGTAATAAAATTAAAAAGTTGATATAGTAAGCATCCTATAACATTATAATATGTTATAAGGGTGTTTATTTTATAGGGGGGGAGTTAGAAAATGATAAGAGCTGCTATCATTTATTTTTCAGGTACAGGTAATACAAAATTTGTAGCATGTAATATGAAAAAAGAATTGGAAGATAGGAATATATATACAGATTTAATAAATATTGAAAAAGATACAGTGCTTCCATGTAATTATAAATATATAATTATAGGAGGACCTATATATGTTGATTTATATCCAGATATGTTAGTTAACTATATAAGAAAGAATTTATATGGTTATACAGGTAGATGCATGTTATTTTCCACTCAATCATCTAATGTACCATCATCAGCTTTTCAAGATGTTTTAGATAGAGCATCTTTCCTAAATGTTAAGTACTGCCAATATATACAGATGCCCAATAATTTTTATAACTTTATGTTTAAAAAAACACCTAAAGAGGAAGAAGCAAAAAGGATAAAAGAAGCTATTAACTTCAGTAGTAAAGCTTTGGAGGAATTTTTAAGTGACAGAGAAAAAATATATCATACAAATTTTTTAAAAGTATATTTTGCAAGAGCAGTATATAAGATTTTTTATCCTCATATGGCTAAAAGGTTAACAAAAAACATAGAAATTGATTTAAATAAATGTATTCATTGCAGGATATGTGAAATAAAATGTCCAAGAAAAAGTATTAATTTAAGCAATAAAGTAAGCTTTAATGATAAATGCTTATTGTGCCAAAGATGTATGAATAGTTGTCCAAGAAATGCATTTTTATATAAGAATAAGGTTTATGATAAATATGAACCTAATTTTAAAAAGAATTAATAAAAATATGCTGTGTAAAAATATTAATAGAGATACATAAGTTATGTATCTCTATTAATATGAAGTTTACAATATATTGTTTATGTTTATTAAATTATAGTAATATAATTTTCTTCAAGTGATTTAAGTATTGATTTGTCTGGTTGGCTTTCTGTTATTATGGCATTAAAGTCAGAGATGTTTGCAAAGGTAAAACTGCCAGTAGTTTCGAATTTTTCATTTAATGTTACGATATAAAGTTCTTTAGAAATATTCATTATGGCACTTTTAGTATAAGCATCTTCTGAAAGCATGGTACTTATAGAACCATCAGCTAAACTTATGCCTGTACATCCAATAAAAGCTTTTGTACATCTATATTGATTGATTTGTGCTATAGAATGAGAGCCAATACTTCCACCAACAAATGGATTATAGTCACCACCAATAAAAATAAATTTTGTTTTAGAGTTTTCAGGTATAAGTGATGATATTTCAAGCATATTTGTAATTAATATTACATCTTTATTATTTTTTACAATTAATTTAGCAATCATATAGGAAGCTGTAGATGCATCAAGAAAGATAGTATCTTTGTCATTAATTTCATTATAAGCTTTAATAGCTAACTTTTCTTTTAGATCTGTATTTTTAGAAACTCTCTTATTAAATGATTCTACATTGGAATAAGATTGCTTTATATTAATGGCACCACCATAGGTGCGTTGTAATAAATTCTTCTTTTCTAAAAATTGTAGGTCTTTTCTAATCATGCTTTCGCTGACATTAAACTCTTTGCTTAAATCCTTTACTAGAACTTTACCATTGTTCTTTAATAAATTTAAAATATGTTCATGACGTTCCTCAGTAAACATTATATGCAACTCCTTATTAGTATTATTTATTATCATTATAGTATAAAAAAAATGGCAGTTCAATTGACTAAGCATAATGAATAGTATAAAATGATAACAAATGATACTGAATGGTAAAAAGGGGAGAATGTATGAGGAAAATAGTTTTTTTTGACATAGACGGAACTTTAGTAGATTCCTTTGCAGGAGTAAAAGAAATGCGAGAGGATGTTAAAAAGTCAATTAAAGATTTACAAGCTCAGGGTAATTATATATTTATTGCAACAGGAAGGCCTTATGCTTTTTTAAGCCAAGAAATATTAAATTTTGGTTTTGATGGATTTATATTAGCTAATGGGGCTCTTGCTATTATGAATGGTAAGATTTTATACAGTGATTTTATGGACAAGGATTATGTTAAAAATATGGTCAATGAATTTGATAGATGTAATATACAATATACTTTAGAAACACCACATTACACATATCTAAAAAGGAATTTAAAGAATTTAATGATTTTTATAATAAAGTTGGTATAAATAATGAATTGATTATACAAGAATATGATTTATCTCAACTACAGGTGCAAAAAATAGAAGTTTTATGTCCTGATGAGTATGCTGCTAAGAAGTGTGTATCATTAGTAGAAAGTAATAGTGAATACGGATATTTTAGTAGTGTTAGTGAAAAGGCTTATGAAATATATTTAAAAAGAAATACAAAGGCCCATGGAATACTTAAAGTTTTAGATATTTTAAATATACCAATTGAAAATAGTTATGCTTTTGGAGATGGTATTAATGATATTGAAATGTTGTCAACAGTTGGTTGTGGAATTGCCATGGGAAATGCCAGTGATGAAGTGAAAAAATATGCTCATAAAGTTACAGAAAGTGTTCATGATGATGGAGTAGCAGTAGGAATAAAAGAATATGTTTGTTGCTAAGAAAAAAGTAGATAGGATTAGTTCTATCTACTTTTTTCTTATGTAAATATATATTAGAAACTATTGTTTGAAAGGAAATACAAACTATAAAAAATTTTAAAAAAGAGTTTTAAAATGAAATAAAATGGATATAATTTACAGTAGAGAATAATTGTTAATGAAGGAGTGAGTCTTATGACATTAAAAGGGACAAGAACCGCTGAAAATTTATTAAAATCATTTGCAGGAGAATCACAAGCTAGAATGAGATATACGTATTACTCTAGTTTGGCTAAGAAAGAAGGATATGTTGAAATTGCTAATATTTTATTAGAAATAGCAGAACAAGAAAAAGAACATGCTAAGAGATTTTATAAATTTTTAAAAGAAGATTTTAAAGATCAGGGAATTGAGATAACATCAACTTATCCAGTATCATATCATGATAATACTCTAGATAATTTAAAAGCTGCAGCAGCAGGAGAAAATGAAGAGTGGACAATTCTTTATCCAGAATTTGCTAGGCAAGCTAGAGAAGAAGGATTTTCAGCCATTGCTGCAGCTTATGAAAGAATAGCAGAGGTAGAAAAGAATCATGAAAAGAGATATGAAAAGCTAATTAATAATTTACAAAATAATACTGTTTTTAAGAAAGAAGAATCAGTGTTATGGATGTGTACAAATTGTGGATATATCTATGAAGGTGAAGAAGCACCAAAGTCATGTCCAGCATGCTTACATCCACAAGGATACTTTAAAGTTTATAATGAATAATAAACTAATGATGAATTATGAATTAAGAATGATGAATTATGGTTGAAACTCGAAGAGTTTCTAAATTAAATGATGAATTATGAATTACGAATTATGAATTATTGTTGAAACTCGAAGAGTTTCTAAAATTATATTTTTTCCTAAACTCCGTAAGGAGTTTATTCAACAATTCATAATTCATCACTCATCATTCATCATTAACTAAGTTCATCACTCATCATTCATCATTAACTAAGTTCATCACTACATAAATTATTTAATGTTAATATTTAATAGTCTAGTAAGCTCTAGGGCTTGCATAGTAGTGACTGTTGCCCCCGCTAGGTCAGGTATTTCAAGATCTAGGCCAGTTATATCACAAGTTGTTAAGTCTATTTTATTAAGGCTAGTTTTATTAAAATAGCAATTTATTAAATTACTATTTTGGAATTCAATTTTATTTAATTTAACTTCTTGGAAATTAGAATCTTGAAAATTACAGTTAGATATTATTATGTTATTTAATTTTGAAAAGGCAAGGCTTGAATATTTAGCCAAACAATCCTTAAATAACACATTTTTTAAAGACGTATCATTAAATTTTGTCCCCATTAATTTGCAATTAATAAATTCCACTCTATGGATACTTCCTCCAGAGAAATCAATATTTGATAAGTCACAGTTCTCAAAAACCGTATCAATTAAATCAATATTAGGTAATACGTAGTTACTGAAAACAATATTTTTAAACTTGCAAGAATCAATGGTAAGACTATATGTATCCTTATCCTCCAGAAGATCATTTTCAATTATTTTATTTTGAATCTTTTCAGCAAGGGTTATTTCTTCATATAAATCATCCACTTGTTCAAGTTCATCAATGAATTTAGGTTTTTGTATTTTTAAAGATGTACTCATAAATTTCTCCAATCGTTATTAAATAATTATATATAAAATTATAGTTAAGTTTATATTATTAAGCAATTAACCATACATGAGAATAAAAAATGAATAAAATGAAGGAAAAATTAACTAATTTGTTAATTTGTTAATTATGTGAAAATAGTATAAAATTAAGGAAATTAATAATATCATTATTACGAAGGAGAAGATTTAATGTCAAAATTAGATTTTATTTATAAGAGAAAAAGCATTAGAGATTATAAAGATGCAGTAGTTCCAAAGGAAGATATATTAAAGATGTTAGATGCTGCAACTCATGCACCATCACCAAAGCATCAACAAAACTGGCATTTTGTTGTGGTACAAGATAAAGAAATAATAAATAAGATGGCTGATGCAGTAAGCAAGAGCCATGAATATATTGCTTCATTAACCAAAAATGAAGATGAAAAGAAAAAGTTTATGAGAGTATTACCTTATTACATTAATTTCCAAAGGTCATCATGTGCCATATTAGTTTATGCCAATGAATATAAGATGGTGGAAGAAAAGATATTAAGAGAAAATAATGTAGGTGAAGATATAATAGAAGTTATGAAATCTACACAATCAGCAGCACAAGGAATTGGTGCAGCAGTAGAAAACTTTATGTTAGCAGCAACAGCTATGGGATATGGTACTTGTTATATGACAGGTCCAGCTCATGCAAAAAAAGAAATTGAAGAAATAATCAAATTTGAAAAGTCTGAATACTCATTAATGTCCATAATTTCATTGGGAGTCCCAGCAGATGAAACACCAGATAGTCCTAAAAGAAAACCATTAGAAGAGGTTGTAACCTTTATATAAGAAAAATCCTGAAGCAATTTAAGCTTCAGGATTTTTTAGTCATATAACCTTAAGGATTCCTTTAAACTTTGCAGAGAACTAAGATATAAAAGGTGAATTTCAATCATACAATTATGTTGGTAGTTAAATGTGTAAATATAGCAAAATATTCTACATGAATCTTATTAAGCAATGGTTGAGATTAATTAAAAAAGCTATTTCTAAAAATTAATTGCATTAAAGTTGTATTACAAATTACTTTAGAAAAGGGTGTGGTTGCTTTGTTAAATGATTCTATTAAGAAAAAAGATAGCTTTGCCACAAAAACTGAGGGGAAGTATATTTCTGGATTAGATGGTTTAAGAGGGATTGCAGTAATAGGTGTAACTCTCTATCATATGTTTCCTTATGAAGTTAAAGGTGGTTTTCTTGGAGTTTCACTATTTTTTGTTTTGTCAGGGTATTTAATTGCAGTTACCTCAAAGAATAAATGGGAAAATGATAAATTTGATTTATTATGTTTTTATAAAAATAGAATAAAGAGAATTTATCCTTCTTTACTAGTGGTTATATTTGCAACCATTGGCGTATTAAAACTTATTGATCCTGAAATATTAAATGGTATTAGACAGGAAGTGCTAAGCATTATATTTGGATATAATAATTGGTGGCAAATTTTACAGAATTCCTCCTATTTCACTAAGATTACAAACGCATCTCCTTTTACACATTTATGGTATCTTGCCATAGAATTGCAGTTTTATCTTCTATGGCCACTTTTATTTATTATTTATAAATTCATTAATAAGAGTAGGTTAAAAAAGATAGGTATATACATTATTCTTGTTATAGCTATGGCTACTTCTTTTATTATGCCAGTTTTGTATGAGAGCGGTACAGATTTATCAAGGATATATTATGGTACTGATACAAGAATATTTGCTTTGCTATTGGGTGTTTGTATGGGATTAATGCCTAAGAGAGCAAAGATCAATAAAATCACTAAGGCAAGAAGAGATTTTAAATTGTCTCTTTTTGAAATAGCAATGATGGTGGTGTTTATTGCTTACATTTTCATGGATGGACAAGGCAACATTACTTATAGAGGCGGAATGCTTGCCATAACTTTAATTTTTTGTGGAATCATTGAACTTACAATGGATTCTCATTTACCAATAGGAAGGATGCTTGATTTAAAACCATTATCATGGATTGGTAAAAGAAGTTATGAAATATATTTATGGCAATATCCTGTTATTTTTATATTTAACTATTTGAAATTAGATAATAATTTACTATTTATCTTACTACAAGTAGCTATTATTCTAATTCTTTCAGAATGGCTACATTATTTTACATTAATTAGAAGAATCAATTGGTGGGATAAAAATGTTAAAAAGGTAAAGAAGATTTCCTTTGTCCTTATGACCTATATAGCACTATTTATTCTTGGACTTGGAGGCTGTAGTTTTGTTATAGCTCCTGAGGAAAAAGATAATAATATGGCAGAGCTACAGGAGGAACTTCATAGGAACTCACAAAAATTAGAGGAACAGCAAAAAAAGCAGTTAGAGGAAAAGAAAGCTGAAGGCTTAGAAGATGAGCCATTACAAGAGGCAGGTGAAGAGATCACAGAAGGAGAAAATAGAGAACTGGAAGAGCATGTAGATGAATCTGAGAAGCAAAAAGCAACTTTGGACTCTATAACAGCAGTAGGTGATTCTATAATGCTTGGAGCATCTCCAGCAATAAAAAATATTCTTCCTCAATGTATAATTGATGCTAAGGAATCTCGACAGGTAACAAGTGCAAAAGAAATTATTGAAAACTTAGATAACCAAGGAAATTTAGGCAAGATAATTATTATAGCCCTTGGAACAAATGGACCTTTTGATGAAGCAACAGGTCAAGATTTGATAGATTACCTGGGCAAGGATAGAACTATATATTGGGTTACTGTATATGGACAGCATCTGCAATGGCAAAATGACTCCAATTTTATTATTCATACACTGGCAGAAAAGAATGATAATGTTCATATAATTGATTGGGAAAATACTGCACCGTCACATCCAGAGTGGTTTTACGATGATGGTATTCATTTAAATGCAGATGGACAAGTTGCCTATGCAGATTTACTTTTTAGAAGTATATCTAATTATTAAAATACAAAGCAGATTAAGACTTTAATTTTAATAGATATAAGAAAAATATGGCCAGGCATCATGGAAGAGTCCAGGGAGGCGAAGGGATGAAGAAAAAACTTTTAATTGGTATAGGAGTCTGCATTTTATTGATAGTAGCTGGAGGATTATTTTTATATGCACAGTTAAATGCAAAATTAGATAAAATAAATTACTCTAGTGTTAGTCAGGAAAATATTAAGCTTAATGAAGGTATAGTAAATGATAGTAATTTAACGCCATATACCAATATTGCTTTATTTGGGGTTGATTCCAGGGATAGTAATTCAAAAAGAGCAAATAGCGATACAATTATTGTAATGAGTATTGATAATAATCGGCAGATGGTAAATATAGTTTCTGTTTATCGCGATACCTTGCTAAATGTGGGCAATGAAGAATATTTAAAATGTAATTCAGCATACCTATTAGGAGGATCAGAGCAAGCAGTATCAATGCTGAATGAAAATTTAGATTTAAATATAAAAGAATATATTACCGTTGATTTTAGTGCTTTAGCAGAAATTGTAGATGCAATTGATGGTGTTACCATAGCCTTAACAGATGAGGAAGTTACCTTGATAAATAAATTTTGCGAAGAAACTGCACAAATTACTGGTAAGAGTTATGTACCTATTTCACCAGAAGTTGGAGGGACCTACAAATTAAATGGTATACAAGCTGTATGCTATGCACGAATTCGTTATACTGATGGAAATGACTTTAAACGTACTGAACGCCAAAGAAAACTTATAGAATTAATTAATGAAAAAGCAAAAAAGTCTTCCCCTAAAGTTTTACTTAAAATTATGGACAATGTATTTCCTTTAATTGAAACAAATTTTAGCAAAGATGATTTATTATCTTTAGGATTTTCCATACTATCCTATTCTATTGAAGAATCTTTAGGATTTCCTTTTGATTTTAGAGGAGAAGAAATTGATACTGTAGGTTCTTGTGTAATTCCAGATACATTAGCATCCAATGTTAAAAAGCTTCATAAGTTGTTATTTAGGAGTGATGATTTTAAAGTATCAGAGGAAGTAGAGGAAAACTCTTATAATATAGAATTAATCACTGGAAATGGTTATTAAATCAATGTTTCTAAGAGATGAAGGAATATAGATATAAGTTTATTTAATAATAGATAGTTGATGATTCAATGAATTATCAACTATCTATTATAATATTTGACAATGAAGAAAAGGAATGATAGTATTTGTTCATATAATGAACAATTTAAAAAGGTGATACTATGATTTTATTAGATAGATGGACAGAAATAGTAAATTATTTAAGAAATAGAAAGTTTGCTACAGTTGAAGAGCTGATGAATGAATTTAATATATCAAGATCTACTTTAAGGAGAGATCTTATAGCAATGGAGGAAAGAAAGCTTATAGTTAGAACTAGAGGTGGTGCACAGATAGTTGAAGATGCCGAAGACAATTATGCTAATTATAGCTTAGACAATATATTAAATACCCATAAGGAAGAAAAGATAAAGATAGCAAAGAAAGCAGCAACATTTATTAAAAATAATGATGTGATTTTTATTGATTCTGGATCTACTTGTTATTATGTTATAGATTTTATTAAAGCGGAGAATATTACTGTGGTTACTAATGGGATAGCTCATATACAGAAGCTTATGGCTAAGGGGATAAATACATATATCCTTGGTGGATATGCTAAGCCAGATCAAAATCTTATAATAGGTGAAGATACAGAAAAGAAAGTAAGTAATATGAATTTTGATGTAGCTTTTTTAGGAACCATGGGCATTGATAAAGAAGCAGGCTTTACCACATCATTGTTAATAGATGGAGATGTTAAGAGAGCGGTAATAAAGTCATCAAAAGAGTGCTATATACTAGCTGATAAAAGTAAGTTTAATATAAGAAGGTTTTATACTTATGGTAACTTTAATGAAGGCACTATAATTACTGATAGTAAAATAGATTTTAATTGTGATGGATTAGATATAATATACTAAAATTAAATAATAAATATATTGAGCACTGGATAAGTGTTCATTTTTTATAAAATAGTGTTCATATTATGAACAAAAACTATTGACAAGTGTTCATTAAATGGATATGATGTAATTGTAAGGGGAATTTGTAAATAATGGAGGGTATAAATATGAGTAATATAAAGTTTCCAGAAAACTTTTTATGGGGTGGTGCCACAGCAGCTAATCAATTTGAAGGTGGTTATAGAGAAGGTGGAAAGGGTCTTAGTACAGCAGATGTAATGACTGGTGGTACACATACTGAGGCAAGAAGAATTACACCGATTTTAGAAGAAGGAACATATTATCCAAGCCATGAGGCTATAGATTTTTATCATAGATATAAAGAAGATATTGCATTATTTGCAGAAATGGGATTTAAAACTTTTAGAATGTCAATAAATTGGACAAGAATTTTTCCTAATGGATATGAATTAGAGCCAAATGAAGAAGGTTTAAAATTTTATGATGACGTGTTTGCAGAATTAAAAAAATATAATATAGAACCATTAGTAACAATATCGCATTATGAAACACCATTTGGTTTGACAGAAAAATGGAATGGATGGTTAGGAAGAGAAACAATAGATTGTTATTTAAGATATTGCGAAACTATATTTAACAGATATAAGGATGTAGTTAAGTATTGGTTAACATTTAATGAAATAAATATTATAACACATGGACCAGCAGCTGCTTTTATGGGAGCAGGGGTTATGTTTGATGATATTAGAGAATTAACATTTGGAGCAAATGGAAATAATCACTATGAAGAATGTTTCCAAGCGTTACATCATCAATTTGTAGCTAGTGCTAAAGCTGTACAATTAGGACATTCAATTAATCCAGAATTTAAAATTGGATGTATGATAGCATATGGTAAACAATATCCATATACATGTAGCCCTGATGATGTTTTATTAGCTCAACAAAAAGAAGAGTTTTCAAATTATTTATGCTCAGATGTTCAAGTAAGAGGAGAATATTCAGGATTTGCAAAACGTTTCTTTAGAGAAAATAATATTGATATTAAGATGGAAGAAGGAGATCTAGAAAATCTTAAAGCTGGAACAGTAGATTTTTATACATTTAGTTACTATATGACAAGTTGTGTAAGCAATAATCCAAATTTAGAGACTACAGGTGGGAATCTTTCAATGGGATTAAAGAATCCATACTTAGAAGCAAGTGATTGGGGATGGCAAATAGATCCAGTAGGATTAAGAACATCATTAAATGAAATTTATAATAGATATCAAATTCCACTAATGATAGTTGAAAATGGTTTAGGAGCAGTGGATACTGTTGAAGCTGATGGAAGTATCAATGATGATTATAGAATCAATTACTTAAAAGCTCATATTGAGCAAATGAAAGAAGCAATAGATGATGGTGTAGAGCTTTGGGGATATACTCCATGGGGATGTATTGATTTAGTAAGTGCTGGTACAGGAGAAATGAAGAAACGTTATGGATTTATCTATGTGGATAAAAATAATGATGGAACAGGAACTTTAAATAGAACAAGAAAGAAGAGCTTCTACTGGTATAAGAAAGTAATTGCTAGCAATGGAGAAGAGTTATAAAAATAATTAATGGACAGTAGGTAGATTTGCATTTTACACAAATCCATCTACTGTCCATCTATTATTTAATGGTTATTTGCAGGAAGTATTATTATAAATTCGCTACCTATGCCAACTTCACTTTCTACATATATATGTCCACCATGAAGTGTTATAAGTTGCTTACTTATAGTAAGTCCTAAACCACTTCCTCCTTTTACTTCAGCATTTTCATCTACAACTTGATTAAATCTATCAAATATTAGCTTTTTATTTTCTTCGCTAATACCTATACCATTATCTTTTACAGATATCTGTACTTTATCATCTAAGTCCTTTATTGTTACTTCAATTAATCCACCTTTAGGAGTAAATTTAACAGCATTGCCAACTAGATTTATAATACATCTTTCTATTTCTGTTTTACCACATCTAACAATTTTCTCTTCTACATCTGTATCAAAGATTAATTCAATTCCTTTTTCTTCGATATAGTCTTTCATATCAAGTACAGTATCTTCTACTAAATAAACTATATTTTCATCTGTTTTAGTTAGTATATAGTTATTATTTTCAATTTTTGAATTATCAATTATATTATTAATTAAATTTAATAACCTACGATTATTTCTTTCCATTATATTCATATAATAAGATAGTTTTTCTGGGGTTATAAATACTTCTTTTTTGCAAAGATCTTTTATTAATTGATTAATGCTAGTTAAAATATTTAGAGGTGTTCTAAGCTCATGGGATAGATTAACAAAGTAAATATTTTTATTTTGTTCTAGCATTAACACTTTTTTAAATAATGCCTCATTTTTATCCATCTGTACTCTTAAATCTTTAGTTCGTTCATTAACCAATTTATCCAGTTTCTTTACCTTATATTTATTTTTAATTACCAATGCCATTATTAATAGTATATATAAACACATTGCAATGTTACTTTTCCAAAAAGGAGGTTTGATAGTAAATTTAAGTATATTTTCTTCTCCCTCAACTCCATGTCGTGTCTTAGCTTTTATTCTTAATGTATAATCACCAGCAGGTAAATTCACAAATTCAATTGAGTTATTTTGAGTTAAAGTCCAATTATCAGATAGACCATCTAATTTATAGTAGAATTTAGTTGTTTTGGTGTTTGTATAATCATTTGCAAAAAAGTTTATTTTTATATTATGTTCATTATGCTTAAGTTTAGTATTAGATATATCTTTTCTGTTTACTCCATTTACTTGAACACTATCAATTGTGATATTTGGTTTAAACTGGGATATTTCTATATTATCAGGATTAAAAGTGTTAAATCCATTTATACCACCAAAATACATATTACCATTATTATCTTTAAAACAAGATCTTCCATTAAACTCATTAGATTGAAGTCCATCTGAAATTGTAAAGTTCATAAATGTACCATCTTCAAGAGATAACTTTGAGATACCTCCGTTTGTACTCATCCATATACCATTATTACTATCTAATAATATTCCGTATACAGTATTGTTAATTAACCCATCTTTTTCTGTGTAGTGAGTAATTTTATCTGTCTTTGGATCTAGTATATTGATACCATGACTGGTACCAACTAGTATATTTCCTTTTGAATCTTCAGTTATATCCCTTATTGAGTTATTACTTATACTTGAATAATCATCTTCTTTATTTTTATATATTGTATATTTTTTAGTTTTTGGATTTATCTTAATTAATCCTCCATCTAAAAAGCACCCAATGTAGTAATTTCCGTTTGAATCCTCATAGACTTCTCTTACAAATTTATCAGATATACCAATTATTTGGGAAGTAATATAATAAAAATTTAAAATTTGTCAATTGTTTTTTATAAATTTTAAATTTTCATTATATTTACAATTTATCTAAAGAAAAATGAAGATATATTATGGTTACAAGAGGTAATAAATAGTTAACACAATAAATAAGAAAAAGAATAAAAAATTTATAGTAAATTTTAAAATGACAATTATATAAGAAGGATTATCATCATACTTTAAATATTCCATAGTTAAAAGTAATTGTATGTTACTAGCTAGTAAAAAAACAACGAAATTTATTAGATACATTGATGTGTTAAGATATAGAGTATTAGAAAGACATAATTAATAATTAAATTATATAAATCAAAGTCAGAGAATATAATATATTTAATACTGTATTCTTTGACTTTTAATTATTATATATTCTCATAAATTATAATAGATATATCTTTATAAGAAC
>ENA-OOWV01000107-OOWV01000107.1-human-gut-metagenome-genome-assembly--contig:-NODE-107-length-65742-cov-5.297350_pt1 | contig 65742 bp, 52 predicted proteins | sample MGYA00241584_ERZ501337 | MGnify/ENA primary metagenome ERZ501337 (study PRJEB25962, sample SAMEA2042744) | human gut metagenome | biome: human gut; feature: human-associated habitat; material: faeces... | reverse complement strand
ATTTATTAGTATTCCCTATACTGAAAAATTTTATACTTTCCTAAGCGTTAAAAAATAAAACATACATATGTATGTTTTATTAAACAAATGAGTCTATCTTTTAAAAACTTATAATACTACCAATCAATGGATGTTTTATTTTTGCTATTCCTACAAGGAAGCTTAATTTCAAAAAATTTAAGATTTTTTCCTCTTGGAGAAAATCTATCACAAACAATATGTAATATATATCCTGTTGTAAAACCTAGTGCCAAATATTTATTTCCTATTAAAAATACACTCCAACAAAATGAAGTAGTACCTAGTATTTTATGTGTGAACATTCTATGAGGAGAAAGTTTTCCTAAAACAGTGTTGGCACAGAAAAAAACTAATCCTACATAATTTTCACTGGTATATTTAAAAATATTTACCATATCATCCACACTAACAGCTAATCCAAAACTATACCCCATCACTAAGGCAACCATAAGTATCATTATTATCTTATTAAATACTTGACTGGCCTTAGATTTACGAGAATCTATATCTGGCATATATGATCCTATAAATCCACCAGCTATTAACGGAACTAAATGTACTACATCGCCAATATTATTGTTCATTAAGAAACCAATACCCATGGTAGCAGTAGCGGTAGTCCCTATCATCATGTGTTCCTTACCTTTCATTTAATAACTCCAAACATTTTATTTTTATTTTAATTATACTATATATTTCTCTTTCTCGAAAGTATGTTCTTATGTTTTTTTATTTTTTATAAAATATAAAAAGCCATGTTTATCATGGCTTTACAAATATATTTTCTTCAATTACTATGTTAAAATCCTAAGGTATCTTCATATTCCTTAAGTACTGCTTCAGTATCTCTTGCTGTGTTTTCTTTAATTTTTTCTTCCTTTTCCTTTTCAATATCAACTACTTTTAAATTCTCTTCCATAACATATTACCTCCTACTTTGTATACGTTTACTTATGTAATTATTATATCACATTTGTATAAATTTTCCATATATTTTTTTCTTTTTATAAAAAAAGAAGAGAAATTTATTTTCTCTCATCTAAAAACCCTAAAAAGCAAAATCCTTTAACTTATTATTTATAGCTTCAATTATAGTTGGCACAGTTTTAACTATGTAAGGAATAAAAATTGATGATATTCCCACTGCTGCTGCAACTACAAATATCCTAATATCCATAGTTGCTCCCATGTATATTTGATATCCATGTATTGAAGTAACAGCTATAGCTGCTACAATTAACACTTTTGATACTATCCATGTGGCAAAGCTTATTAATTTTAATAATATTAGTAATATAGATAAAACTATTATTATAGGAACTATCATTATTTTTAATGGTAAAAGTACTATACTAAAAAGATTTATTTCCTTCTTTTCTTTTACTCTCTTTACATTTTTGCCTTCATATCTATTATATCTCTCATCACCTTTGTCTTGTTTATCCTTGTACTTATCATAGTCATCATCTAGTCTATGATTTTCCTTTACTTTTTTATTCTTTTCGCCTTTAGAATTACTCCTTCTTTGAGTCTTCTTTTTCTTTCTCTTTTTAGGTTTATGATCATGGTAGTCATCATATTCATCAAAGGATCTATAAAATGTTTCTTTATCTACAACTTGTCCATCCTCAAAATCATCATAATCTAAATCATTGTATTCTTCATATTCATCATACTCCAAATCATCCACTTCACAGTCTGTCGCTTCTTCAGCAAGCTCCTGTTCCTCACTAATGTTCTCTTTTTGACTTAATATATCATTATAAGCTTTAGTCAGTACTGCTTCAAAAGCTGCTGCATTTTTCTCATTTTTAACTTCTTTTTTTATTTTACTAATTTTATCTATATAAGCTTTTTCTATGTCTTCCATAGACGACTCTTTTTCAATCCCTAATATGCTATAACTGTCCATTTATATACTCCTTTCTATATAAAGTAATAATTTTCTTTTTATTATGTACTTTTTCTATTTTATCATATTTACCCAATATTATTTATATAAAATCTTTTCCATAAAGAAAAGCCATGCTTAATGCTGGCTTTACTTAATATATATTCCTATTAGCTCCATGCTTTCATTAAAAGAAACAGTAAATTGTACTTTATTTTCAGTATATTTAGCTATAGCGATAACTGTTGCGTTACCATCCTTTTCTGTAAAAGCAACTTTAGATATTTCTTCATACTGTCCTAAAGTACCATTAATTCCTTGCCATACCTCTTTAAGCTTTTCAGCTGTAAGAGCTTTCTTTAACTCATCACTTCCCATGGATACAATGTCTTCATATTTTCCTTCATTAAAATCTATAATGATTTCCTCAACTGATGATTTTAATTTTTCCTCATCGTATTTATCACTTAATGAAGCAGCTCCACATCCTGTAAGCAAGCTTAAACATAACATCATCATTAAAAATTTTCCGATCTTTTTCATATCCTACACCTCTTTATAAAATATTTCTTTAATTTTAATAGTTATAATTATAAATATAATTGCACATATTAAACACCATACTTCAACCCAAAATAAACTTCCCATGATGCTGCCTATAAAAGCAACTACTACATCAACTATGGCATGAAGTGCTATAGCAATTAACAAATAATGTTTTTTACTAAACTTTATACCATATAGCACTATCATAGTTAGCCCTAAATGGATTACCATGGCTAATATTCTTTCTAAGCCTATGGTTAAAACTGATATATTGTTGACAGAATTAAAAGCTATCATAGCTTCATTGGCATCCATCCCTAAAATTGTTCCATTATCATTGCCCAAATTTAAATTTAACAATATTATGAGATTGTATAATGAAGATATTCCTGCAATAAGTAGAGCTTCTATTCCTCCATGTCCTAAAGCAAAAGCAACACCATCACCAAATCTTCTATGCTTTTTTAAAGTAAGCTTAAACCCCATATATCTACCGCATTCTTCAAAAACTCCTGCTGTAATCCCTAAAAAAATAATATATGCTACTGGATAAAAGCTTTTAAATATATTAAAGCTATCAAATTTCACCATCACATTATTAATAAGTGGCAATCTTAAGCATATCTGTGTGATAAAAAATACTAATGCGCCAATTACATAAGATTTTAAATAATTTCTTTTTTTAACTAATATATATATGAATACTCCAAGGGGAATACCTATACATATGATTACATTAATAACTAAAGAAATAACCAATAAACTATCTTTCATAACAACTTCCCTCTATATTAATTGGAATTACGATGTTTACCTTAATACCTTAGTATCATAATCTATTTTTAAGTTACCTTCATATCTTTCTACAGCTAGTCTCACATTTTCTAAACCAAGACCTAAATGATCTTTCTTTGTACTCTTAAATTTCCCACTGCGTTCTTCTGGGAGTCTCTCTAAAGAATTAACTAAATTTATTACTATAAAATCATTAAACTTATCTATCTTTAAGATTATCTCCCTCTCTATGCTGCATTCTCTTGCACTTTCTATGGCATTATCAAATATATTAGATATAATTGCCGTTAAATCTATATCTCTAATAAAATCAAGACTTACATCACCTATGACAGATTTAACTTTTATATCTTCTTTTTCTGCTTTTTCAATTTTATCATTTAGTATTATATTGAGAACTTTATTGGTACTATATCTTCTTTGAGATAAATTATCCAGCATCCTATACATATCATCTGTATATTTCTCTGCCTTATGTTCCTGAGCATCCTTATATAATTCTTCAATAATCTGCAGATGATTCTTTATATCATGAATAACCTTCCTGGAATCTGCATATTTATTTTCCAATCTTTTATAATAGTCATACTCAATTCTAGATTGTTTTTCATATAAAGATAATTGATTCTTAAGCTCATTATTATTGGAAATTGACTCAAATACATTAGTTATAAATATATTAAATAAAATTATAACTACAACATTTACTATATATAAAATAATATCTGATATGGACATATACAGCTGTATGTATATTGATAAGGACACTATATAAAAAATACTAAATAGAGGCAAAATTAAAAAATTAATATATTGTACCTTAGAAAACCTGGTGATTTTTTTATTTTTAAAGCAAATGAGAAATAACCTTACTGCACTTAAGTTAGCAAACTGAACTATTAATGAAAGAGTATTTGAATATACCTCTAAACTATAAAAGTGAATGTTTAATAAATAAGTCATATATTGAAATGATACTGATAAAATAACTTGCAAAGAGCACATTACTGAAATAAATAAAGCGTAATAAAAAATATATACTTTTTCTCTATTGAAAAATAGATGTCCAACAATTATAGTTAGCAAGACATTGGTTAACATTCTCATTGCACCAGTAAAATACATAGAGCTTAAGAATATTAATAAGGTAAATACTATATAGACTATGATATATACATATTTCTTATAGAATACATTTCTTTTAAAATTATGCATGAAATTTAATACTATATAAGTAGAAAACATACCAAGTATTATGGATATAACTTGTCCTAAAATACTAATTGAATTATCTATCATCATACCTCTCCCTTTTTCTATATCTGTTCGGCAATAAACTCATTGAGCTTTTCCCTAAAGATTACTGACTTCTTCTGTGAAAGAGGTACTATATTACCATTCATCATAAAAATATCATAACCTTTTATTGATTTAACATGATATAGATTTACAGTGAAGCTTTTATGAGGCATATAAAAGCCGTATTGCTCCATTTTCCTTGCAATATCCATTATCTTCTCCTTAAGAATAAATACCCCCTTATTAGTATTCATCTTTATCTTCCTATTAAAGTACTCAAAATAATATATATCTTTAGGATGCATCCTTACTACTCCATCTATTGCTATAAAGCTTATACAGTGTTCTTCTTTCTTACTTTTTCTACCATAACTTATAACTTCATCTAGCTGCTTAAAAATCTCTTCCTGCTTTACTGGTTTATTTAAATATCCAAAAGCATGAACATTAAAAGCTGCATTTGTATATTCAGTATAACTTGTTACATATATTATTTTTACATCTTTATCATATATTCTTATTTTCTGAGCAGTTTCTATACCATTTATTCCATCCATATCAATATCTAAAAATATAGCATCAAATACCTCTTCTTCAGCTAAAAGCTCTTCCCCATTTTTAAAAGTACGAATATCAGCTTTTTCTTTATCATAGCTCTCTACATATCTTTTTATCTTACTTACAATCTTTGCATTATCATCGCATATTCCAATCTTAATCATTTTTAACTCTCCACATGTGTATTTCTATTTCCTAGGTTAATTTCATTATAAATACCAAGAAATCTTCTTTCAATATCTACTGCATAAGATACAGTTTTTTATGCATGAAATACATTAATTCATTTGCTTATATTAACTTATAAAAATAAAAAGGGCATAAGCCCTTCTTTATTTTTATAAACCTGGAAACCATAATTCTATTTCTTCCTTAGCATGCTCCACTGAATCAGATGAATGGACACTATTTTCAGTAATAGATTTAGCATATGCTTTCCTTATGGTTCCTTCCTTTTGTTTTTCCGGTTTAGTACTGCCATTAATTTCTCTTACTTTTTCTACAGCATCATTTCCTTCTAGTACAAGAGCACATAGGCTACTTCTGGTTATATAATCTATAAGTTCATTAAAAAAGCTTTTGCCTTTATGTTCCTTATAATGTTTTTCTGCAAATTCCCTACTTATCTTTTCCATTTTCAATGCAATTATCTTTAATCCATTATCCTCGTAAAAAGTTAGTATTTTTCCTATAAGGTTTCTCTCTACAGCATCAGGCTTAATTAATACTAATGTTCTTTCCAAAATTCATCACCTCATATAAGATTATGAGCATCCCCTTGAAAATTATTCCATTTATCACCCCTTATAATTGGAATTAATTATCTTATTAAATTATACTTATTATATAATATTTTTTTCTGGAGGATAAAATGGAAATTAAATCTCTTTCAAAATTAAATTCCAATGAAAAAACATCAATAGAACAGCTTGTTTTTATTTGTAATACTTTTGATAAATCAAAAAACATCTTATTTTTAAGCAATGAATTTAATGCTTATGACAATATGAATTGTTTCTTTCTATATTATGATAATGATGATCTTCTTGGGGTTTTAAGTGTTTATGCTGATACAAAAAATATTGCTGAGATTTCTGCTTATGTCCTTCCTTCTGAAAGACAAAAAGGTATCTTTAATAAACTTTATAAAACTGCCTGCCAAGAATTAAAAAAATTCAATTATGATTTTGTACATTTTAAAACTGAGGAAAGATTTCTTCATAGACAGGAAATAGCCAATAAACTTAATGCTATTCTTGTTGATACTGAATACCTTATGGAATATGATAAGTTTAATAATCTATTATCTTCTAAAAAAGTAACTGATTTAATTACTCGAAAAGCTTTAAAGGAAGATTTTCCTGCACTAATTTACGTACAGGTTCAGGCCTTTGAAGAATCATATGACCTTTCCGAAACTTATGTAAAACAAAGCTTTTATGATGAAGATACTTATTTATATACCACTATTTTAGATGGTGAGGTTGTTGGAACTTGTAGTGTTGATATATCTGGTGCTAATAATCTTATTTTTGGCTTATGTGTTATTCCTAGTCATCAGCACCAAGGTATTGGCTCTCAAATGCTTAAAAACATTATCAATGATATTTTAAAAACAAATGAAAAGCCAATAACAATATGTGTTGAATCGGAAAACAAAACAGCTCTACGACTTTATAGTAGTTCTGGCTTCAATATAATCTCACAATATGAATATTACCAGACTAAAATTTAAAAGAGAGTATGCTTTTTATCATCATACTCTCTCTCTTCTTACTTCATCATTTCTTTCTTTATATTCTTTAATGCCTTTTTAGATCCACGATTTATATCATGTTCTAATTTCCTTTCTTTATAACTTGTAAATAACTGATTAAAATCATAATCTTCTGGATATAACTCAGTTGCTTTTATATCCAATTTTACTCTTTTATAATTTACTTCCATAAAATCATTTTTATAAAATACAACCAAATTATTTAAATCATCTAATTCTTTATAAACAATGGCACTATCATTATTGTCTAGCAAGATTACTCTATCCCCTATTGAGTAATCTTCTATCTTTTGCAAAACTTCTACTATCTCTTCATACTTTGCAATCTTGCTTTCATTTATTAATTCATAATTATAATTCTTCTTTTCTATATATTGCTTTGTTCTCTCAATTATAGCATCTGATATACCCATTTTCTTTGAAATATATAAAGCGTTACTATCTCCACATTTACCAATGCTAAGCTTATATAGCGGCTCTAATGTATCTTTTTCAAACTCCATAGCTGCATTTTCAAAATCTGGATGTTCCTTAGAAAAGTTTTTAATTTCTCCATAATGAGTAGTTGCTATAGTTATACATCCCTTATGATATAACTCTTCTAAAATTGCAATGGCTAAGGCCGCCCCTTCATTAGGTTCTGTACCACTACCTATTTCATCAAATAAAAGTAAAGTAGACTTTCCACTGTCCTTTATTATTTGCGCTAAATTTTTAACATGAGATGAAAAAGTACTTAAAGCATTTTCCACACTTTGATTATCTCCTATATCTACAAACATCTTATTAAATACTGCCATTTCAGTACCTTCCTTAGCTGCAATATGGAAGCCTGATTGCACTGCCAAGGTAAGCATGCCCACGGTTTTTAAAACTACTGTCTTTCCACCAGCATTAGGTCCTGTAATTATAAGGGTTCTATAGTCTTTTCCAATTTCAAAATTAAGAGGTACACCATCTTTAATTAAAGGATATTTGCCATCAACTATTTTTATATAACCATAATCATTTAATTTAGGCTTTATCCCTCTTATGGCATTACTATATTTAGCTTTTGCCCAAATCATATCATATTCTGAGATAACATCTATATTCATTTTCAATTCTCTAATCTTTTCATAAAGCATTTCTGTAAGACCACCTAAGATCTTATACTCTTCCATACTTTCTTCAACCTTTAAAATTGCTAATTCTGAAGTATACTTAGAAACTACTTTTGGTTCAATAAACACTGTTGTTCCTCTTGAGGAAGCTTCAATTATTGTTCCTTCCACATACTTTTTAAACTCTGCTTTTATAGGAATGGTATACTTTCCATTTCTCTTACTAACAAAGAAATCTTGAATATATTTTTTATTTTCGCTATTCTTTAAGAACTTTTCCAATCTTTCTTTAATCTTAGCTTCACATTCTTCAATTAATCTTCTTATCTTTTTAAGGTTTTTACTGGCATTGGAATCAACCATAGACCCTCTAATACTTCTATTAATTTCTTCTTCAATATAACTTAAATCAGTAATATTTTCACCATAACTGCTTAAGGTAGGAGCATATCCTTCCTTATCTTTAATAAAAGATTTTACTTTTCTACTACCTCTTAAAAAGCTAGACATAGTAGTTAACTCTTCTGGCTCTAAAGATAAACCTTTTTCAATTTTATCAATATAAGGTACTACATTAAAAATCCCCTCTAAAGGTATATTATATGATGCATCTATGAGCCTTCTACCTTCACTTGTTTCATCTAATCTCTTATTTACTAGCTTTATATTGCTGCTAGGTTCTAATTTATCAATTAAAGCCTTTCCTAAGCCGCTTACACAATATTCTTTAACTATTTCTTTTAATTCAAAATAATTTAATTTTTCTAATGTTGTCTTATCCATTTTTCAATAATCCTTCCTTGTATATAATAGATACAAGTCAACGAAACCTTGATAGATTTCATTTGCTAATATATTTTTGCATATAAAAAGCTGTGGATACTTCCACAGCTTAAAATTCAACTTTAAATAAAGGTATACAATTATACCTGTACATAGTAAATTCGTGGACTTGTATCATATAGTTTAATTAATTCCATAACAAATAAAGGCACAATCACCCCATTTTTTTGGAATCAATATTAAATTAACTATTTGATACTAAACACTCACAAAAATACCTCTCTTCTTTGAAATCTATCTTAATTCTAATATATTAATTAAATTCTATTTTGTCAATATAAAAAGGAGTATGGTAGCTGAAACACCATACTCCTTTTCTCCTAATAATTTACCACTTCATAAATTATACCTGAAAAAGGTTTTAAATTAATACTTAAATTATATAAATTATCATCTTCTTTTGTTGTAGTAACATCACTTCTCACTCCCCATGTACTACCACCATAAATATCACTATCGCTATTTACTATTTCTCTTAACCTAAGCTCCTCTTCAACCTTAAAAGTAAATGGAGCATATTCATTATCAGAAAAATTAAGTGCTACTATGATTCTATGATCATCACGGCCACGTTCATATATATATACTGATTTTTCTGGTGCATTTACTTCTAACCATTTAAAATAACTACTATCATATTCATTTTCATATAGAGCTTCATAGTTATCATAAACTTCATTTAATCTCTTTATATATTTATTAAAAGCATCATGTAATGGCATCTTAATTAATTGCCAATCCTGTTCTCTCTTTTCATCCCATTCCCTAAATTGTGCTATTTCATTACCCATAAAATTTAGTTTCTTTCCTGGATGAGTATACATGTACATATATAATGCCCTACATTGTTTAAACTTATCGTCATAGTCTCCCCACATTTTTTGAATGATAGTAGCTTTTCCATGAACCACTTCATCATGTGAAAAAGGTAATAAAAATAATTCATTATAAAAATATTCCATTGAAAAAGTTAACTTGTAATAATGATTCGGTCTCTCTTTCGGTGGTATCTTAAAATATTCCAATGTATCATTCATCCAACCTAAATCCCATTTATAATCAAAACCTAATCCATTATATTCTACAGGTGCAGTTACTTTGGGATATGCAGTAGAATCCTCTGCTATTATCATTGCAGTAGGATGAAGTTTGTGTAGTCCATCATTCATATTTCTAATAAAATTAATTGCACAAGAGTTTACCCCCCTTGCAGGATTTCCTTGCCAATATATAGCTCTACTTATTGCATCCATTCTTAAGCCATCAAAATGATATTCTTTAAGCCAATAGTTTGCTGATGATTGAAGGAATGAGCATACTTCTCCCCTAGAATGAATAAAGTTGCAAGTTCCCCACTCACTAGCCCCTACATCCCTATGTGGATATTCATAAAGTTCTGTACCATCAAATTTTGCTAGTCCATAATCATCTACAGCAAAATGTACTGGAACAAAATCTAATATTACTCCCACATTAGCTCTATGACACTTATCTATAAGCTCTTTAAGATCCCTATTTGTCCCATATCTAGATGTTGGACTAAAAAATCCAGTGTTTTGATATCCCCATGAACAATCTACAGGATGTTCACATAATGGCATTATTTCAATATGAGTAAAACCATTTTCCTTAACATAATTTATAAGTGTATCAGCAATTTCATTATAACGATACCAACCATTATTAATATCTTTATCCTTTCTAGTCATCCATGATCCCATATGGATTTCATAAATATTTAATGGTTTATTATAACACTTATCCCTGTTATTCATCCATTCATCATCATTAAACTTATATTCATCTAAATCTACTATATATGAAGCAGTATTTGGTCGTAATTCCATTGCAAATCCATATGGATCACAATGATAAACTACTTGTCCGTCTCTTGTATGAATACAATACTTATACATCATTCCTACTCGTGCTTTTTCAGATGTAATACTATATATCCCACTTTGATGCTGTTGTTCCATTGCTTCTTCTTGCCAATCATTGAATTCGCCTACTAATGATACCTTTGCTGCATTTGGTGCATATACTCTAAATAAAATTTTGTCACCTATTTTATGTGCTCCAAAAAATTCATATGCATCAAAAGACTTACCTATATAGAAATCTTGAATATTCATATTGACTCCCCCCAATTATTACAAATACTTCTTTTAACCTCCTATTACTCTTCACTGGTATCTCTTTAAGCTTTTGGGTCTTATATCAATAATATTTCAAAATATAATCACTTGCTTTTCTTTCATCACTTTTATTTATACATTAAAAAAGAGACCTTTGTCTCCTATTATTTCCTTATCCTATGTATATCCATATGTACAATTCTTATGAAAAATCTTATATAATAGTTATCTTTTCTATTATTTAATACTATTCCTCATTATTAATAAGTATGCTAGTCAGTTAAAAATCATTTAAAAAGGCTGGATATTTCTATATCCAGCTCTTTTAATTCACCTTATTTTGTACTTATATTTATTTTATTATACTTCAATATGTTTTATATAAAAATCTATATCCCCATAGCTTGGAAGATTATAAAATCCATTTTTAGAATATTTTTCTAGACTACTCTTAAACTGATATATGTCATCAATATTTTTGATAATTTTTTTAACATTAGCGTTATTTCCATTTACAAAGGTACAAATAAGCAATATTGCTTTATTTGCCTTTGCTTTTCTTGCCTCTATCAATATTCCACTAGATGCTTCTAATAATTGATATGATACATTGGGCATTTGCTCCATATTCCCACCATACAATTCTTTATTAAACTGCCCTATTCTCTCTCTTAAATTATCACTTATATTCTTTGATAAAATAGATAGTACTTTACCACCAAACTTTTCATCAACTTTTGCTTCAATTCCAATGACAATATCATTCTTTTTCACCAATAGTAAATCATGATGTAGCCCTACTCCTTTAGTATCAAATATAGTAACAGCTTCTGGCTCAGCAAAAAACGGCTTATCATTTTCACACTGAATATTGATTAATATATCTTCAATTTCTTTAGGAATATATCCCTTAGCTGCAATAAAATATTCTGCAAGCATTTTTATAGTTACTTCATGCCTCCAATGATTATTTTTCTTAGGTGGAACATATTTAAACCAGTCAGCTTCAGACTTAATATAGTTATTACCTTTTTTCAATACAAGCTTATACATAATTAATTCACCTCTTGCTATATAATTATGCTTAAATAACATAATTTAATATCTATTCTCCACTTTTATGAAAAAATAAAGAGCTATAAATATGCTTTATAACTCTCTTAGCCCAGTAAAAAATATATTCTATGATATACTATTAATCTTGTTACATAACTTATCACATTCATCTACAGTGTATGCCCCCAAAGATTTTGAATGCAAATTCATGGTAAATCTATCCATCCATTCATTTAGAAACTCCTTATCACTACTTCCTTCATAAACTAAAGCAATATTCCAACTTTTATTATACCTGCTTATGTGCCTCATTGTCCCCTTTGATATCCTTGTATATGGAACTGCTAATGGAAGAAGTCTATCAATTATATTTTTCATTTTATATGAAATAAATCCTACATTTCCCTCTGTAAGAAGTATAATTGAATCAGAATTAATAAAATCCATAAAAATTTGATTGAAATCATCATTTACAAGACAAATTCCTGGTGTTTTAATCCAACAATCAGTACATCCTATACAACCATTAATCTTTGTACCATCAGTATTTATTACTTCTAAATTCTCAATTCTTTTTTTAAATACCTGTACTGCATTCATAGCTATAAGATCGTTATTGTTTAAAGTATTAATAAGCAGGTTCCTCTTCATATCACACCTCATTAATAATCATACTTATCTCTTTTAACTATATTCTTATGAAAAAAATAATATACCACTACACTTTTAAACATTTTTTAAACTTATATAAAAAAATAAGAGATGTATTAGAATAATAATTTATTTTTATACATCCCTTATCACCTTTATTTAATCTTCATTATAAAATTATTTATATAAATTAAGTTATTCTATTTTATATTTTTAATATCTTAATATTGTAGATAGGCTATTTTACCTCTTTTCTACGCTCTGCAATAATCAGTATACCTAATGAACATAACACTAGAGAAATCCATACAGATGTTTTCCAATCATCTCCTCCAGTGGCTGGAATTTTACCCTTTGAAGAAGAATTACTTGAATTAGAACCATTAGATGATATGGAATCACCTAAATTAATATTTCCTGATGATGCTCCATTAGATCCTGAACCACCTTGGTTGCTTGGTTTGTCTACATTACCTGGTTTATTTGAATCTACTGAACCACCTTGATTGTCTGAATCATCTGAATCACCAGGATTGTCTGAATCATCTGGATTATCTGAATCTCCTGAGTCACCTGGATTATTTGGTTTATCTGGCTTATCTGGATTATCTATATCTTCTGATTTACCTTCTACCTTAACAATACAGTAATTAGTTATAGAATTATCTGTAGCTAGTTCAACTTTTACATAAGCATACCCCTCTGAAACTGCAGTAATAGTTCCATCTTCTGAAACTGTTGCAACTTCTGGATTAAAGCTAGTCCAAACTAACTCTTTATCTGCTTCAAGAGTAGGCATTGGAGAAATTGTTGCTCCTAAATTAGTTGTTTCACCAACTTTAAGTTGTGCTTTATTTTTATTAAGAGTAATCTCCTCTGCTTTAACTGGCTCAGAAACTACAGCAAAATTCACAGAGTACTGTCCATCTTTCGTAGTAGCTGTAATATAACTTACACCTGGCTCTGATGGAGTGTAAGCAGCCCCTTCCTGTACTGATCCACTAACTTCAACTGGTCCTACCTCTAAAGCACCATTTCCTTCTGTAACTTTCCAATCAAATGGTCCGTATAATTTTTCTGGTCTAGTATATGTGGCACCTGACATAGTACCTGCAGCAACTCCTGGACTTTCTATTCCATTTGCTACAATAAGAATCTTATTATCTGCTCCAGTTGGTGCATAACGAATATCTATTTCACCTGTAGTAGAATTATATGTGAAAAATGTCTGATATGGGTTATTTATCATTTCAACTTTATAACCGTCTGGATACACAGTGTAAATTTTAATGTCAGATGGTAATTTATATCCTTCTTCATTTACTAGCTTACCAGTATAACTACCACCTATATTAAAGAAATCTGCACCATCAAGTTTAACACCAGTAAACTCTGTAGTTATATCTCCTACTTCATGAAGTACATTTTGTCTGTATTTTGCTATAAGATTAGCTGTTTCACCTTGTGTTACATAAATTGTTTGCTCATTATAATTTCTAGCTGAAATAATATCATCTTGATTTCTTTTACTGTAAATTTCATCCCAATTAATATCCATAGATTTTTGTATACCATCTATAGTAACAGTTAAAACTGCATGACCTGCTGGAATAATATCTTCTGAATAATTAACTGTTAGGAATAAGAATCCTGAAAGAGCATCTGCAGTATTTTTACTTACTGAAATAAGTCCAGCTGCATAATCATTGGCAAAATCCTCATCTTCTAAAACTTCCCAACGTATATTTTCTATTTTAGCTGTTGCAGGTTGAATATTAGTTACCTTTACAACAACCTCTCCATCTGGCTTTAATCCTGAGAATTCTTCAATAGATAAATCAAAATCAATAAGTTTATCATTTTTTTCTTCAACTGCTACTACACAAATAGCAGATGAACCACCTGCAGAAACTGTAATAATTGTTTGCCCTGGTGCAATAGCTTTAACAACTCCATATTCATCAACTGTTGCAACTTCTGGATTGCTTGATGTACGTGTAATAGTATTATCTATACCATCAGTATTATTATTAACGCTTAACTCAAATTGTTGTCCTGGGTGTAAAAGTGCAGATGTTTGAGAAAGAACAATTCCTTCTGTAGCATCAACTTTAATAGCATAGCTTCTCTCATTAGCACCATAATCCCCACAAGAAACAACAACATTTCCAGTCCATTCATATTTATAAGTATCATGTTCACCTGGATATGCTTCTTTATGAACATATTCTGTTACATCTGCAGTAAATGTAATTTCTTTAGTTCCTGCGTCACTAATATTATTTACATAGAATGCATTAGCTCTATCAGGTTTTGTTTGAGAATAATTTGGGTCACCAACTCCATCCTGATAACTACGTGTTACTATAGGTGCAACTTGAACAGATGCAATAGATCCATCTTTATCAACTATCTTACCTGTAATAAATGTGCGTCCATCTTTTTCATATATACTAACAGCATTATTTTCAAGTTTAGGTGCAACTGTATCTATAGTAACTGGGAATGAAATAACATCTCCAGTCATATCCATTTCATGTCCATTGAAAGTAGGTTCATTTTCTCCTGGTATTATTGACTCAAAATTTGTAACATCTTTTCCTAATGTATCATCATAAATTTTGTCACCATACTCACCTTCACCATAAGCAGTTATAGTATAAGTACACTTAGTTCCACTAGGTAATACTTGTCCATCCATATCAGTACCATACCAAGTTGGGTATGTGCCATAAAGACTAAATGGAACAAAGGTAGCATAACCTGGATCATAAGTACTTCTGTATGAATAAGATGCCCAATCACGCATATAAACTTCACCTGTTTCATCATCTTTTACTTCAAAAACTAAAAGTTTTGCATCACGAAGTTGATACAATTCTGAATAATCTATACGATCAAAATATTCATCTCCATTAGGTGATAATGTTATATTTTCCTTATGATATACAATTGGATTATTAAGTGCATTTGCATCAAAAGCATTTAAGCCTAGTGGAAGATATCCTATAGTACCAAGCACATCGCTCCTTTGTGTAGATCCAATTATACTAGTATATAAAGAATTTTCATTATTTATTGCTGTAATATCATCTTGTGGTTTATCAAGCCAAGTAGCACTATCAAATATTGGAGATTTAGTCCAGTCACCATAGAATGCTAACATAGGAAGTCCAAGGTCAGGGTTTCCTTTCTTAGTGGCATCTGTTAAAATTACATATCCTTCAATATAAGTTCCATTTTCAAATATTTTATTAAGTTCTTTCTTTTGAGCTTTTTTCAATGAAACTGATTTATCAAAGCTTGTACTACTATTAGGTGCAACACGTATTTTTCCTAAATTAAAAGTTTTTATTACAACATCATTATCAGCAATTACTTCACGCTTACCCCATGCACTTTCAACTATAGTTGTATCAGGTCTCATTAATACTACTTCAACATTATACTTTAACTCATCATCTGACATATTATTTAAATTAAAGTTAATATCATAAACACCTGTCTTTTCTGGATCATCACCAAGTTCTAATTTACCTACAGTTTGGCCATCAACAGTGATATAAGCTGGAGTTGTCATAGCAGCATCTGTATTTACTAATCCTGAACCTTGTTGACGTGGAGAATAATAAACTCCATTTTCATCTTTTTGCGGCACAGCAGTACTAACTAATAATTGACTTACTAAATCAGAAACCTCTTTAGAAGAAATTCCTTCAAAAGCAGTTTGCTTATTTATATATTCACGAACTAAAAGTCCAATACCACTCATATGAGGAGTTGCCATAGAAGTCCCACTCATCATAGCATAGCTTCCTGTGTATACCTCTCCACCTGCAGTAGCTCCTCCTGCTACAGTAGACCAAATATTACCTCCTGGCGCAGTGATTTCTGGTTTTAACTCAAGAGCTTGACCTGATCCCCATGAAGTGAAGGAAGACATTTGTCCTGCTGTAGAATTATCAATTGTAGCATCTTCTTTATAAATTTTTATCTTAATTTCATAGCCTTTTTCTAAAGCTCCAACTATTGTGGCACCATCTTTTCCTGAAATAAATGCTGAACTCATTGCAGCACCATCAGTACTCATTGTAATAAGACTTGTACCATTAGGATCATTATCATAAACTATAACTCCTAGTACACCATAAGGCTCATTTTGGGAATTTACTCCAGAAAAACTTAGGGCATTATTAATCTTATCAGCGAAAGATATTTCTCCACGCTTTACTAACGCAAATCCTGTTTTACCATTATTATATCCATTATTAAATCCTACTTTAGCGTAATCATCATAAGTACCAACTCCATCTACGGCATAAATTGGATATTCCTCATTACCATCAAAATTTGCTTTTAGTGCTCCTGAAGATGAATTGTTATAATAAACATTATGTTCTACACCATCTTCATCTTTCCATGAAAGATAAGGTTGAACAGCAATAGTATTATCTATAGATGCAACACTTAAATTACTTTCATAAATAGCTGGTGAAGACATCATAGATTCATCTGGATTAGATGTTAAACTATTTCCACCATAGTTATTATTGTCAGATGACTTTTCGCTATTACCTGCTGCAGTCATAAGTACAATTCCTGCATTATTTACACGTTTATAAAGTTCCTTTTGCATTGAATCATCATCTGCAAAGCCATTGTCAGATCCTAAACTTAAATTAATCATATCTGCTCCAAGTCTTAAAGAGTCTTCAAGAGCATTAATAAGAACGCCTTCTTGTGCTCCACCATCTGCATCTGGGAATACCTTCATTGCTAATATTTGTGCATCTGGAGCAATACCAGAGAACTTAACTTCTCCTTCTTCTGTACTTGCAAATCCTGCAATTGTACCTGCAACGTGAGTACCATGATTACTGCTAAGTGGAGAAACATCTAAGTCACCATCAGCATAGTCAGCTGCATAAGGTACCTTCACATTCTTATAAAGCATGTTATTATCATAAGTTATATGACTTCCATCTGCTCCTGTAGTAGAGATAAGTTGATTATCTTTTAAGAATTCTTCAAGACTTTCATTTGTATAACGTAAATCCCAATCATCTACTCCGTCAGTTGGATTTCCACTTTTAAAAGAATTATCAGTAAATGCTTCATGGACACGTGAAATTTGTGCATCCCACCAATTTCTTTTTATATCAAGTCCACTATCAAGAACTGCAACTAGCATACCCTTTCCTGTATACCCTTGGTTCCAAGCTTCCTCAACACCTACCATATCATAGCTATATGAATATGTTGCCTTACCTTCTTCTACTACAGAATTTTCAATTGGTTCAGGACGGTCATATACATGCTCAACATAAGCACGCTTAACTCCATCTAAAGCTCTTATTTTATCTAGCATTCTGTATGGTACACGGATAGATATAGCATTAACGATAGTTGTCCAATTATTAATAACTTCAACTGTTTCTTCTGATATTGAAGCCACATTAACTCCCTCATTAGCATTTTCATTAACTAATGTAGTTATTTCAGAAATTATATTTTTTTGATTATCAAGTAATTCTTCAGATACTTCTTTTATATCATCTGAAGCTAAAAATTTAGACACCGATTCTCCTGATGAATTTTCTTCATCAAGAGAAAAATAAGAACTACTATCATAATAGTCCATAACTGGAGCTTCCTCTAACTCCACAATAGCTGTAACAAACTCATCATCCCCATAAAGAGCTTGACCTTTTACCTCATTTATGTTTCCTTCTAATTCGTCAAGAAGAGAAGTCCCTTCAAGCTCCACTGCTGTAAGCATAGTATTATCTTTTAAATCAGCTTGAACATTTGTAGGTAAAAGTCCAGCTAACATAAAAAATGAAATAGTACTGGCAAAACAGCGATTCATTTTTCTCATATTTATACCCCCTTTTTATTTATATCTACAGATTATTTATTTAGTAATTCTATAAAGTATATGTTATATACATATTGTTACTTTGTTCTATGCAGATATTACATTACTATATTACACCTATCCCCCATTTATTGTCAATACTATAATTTTTTCCCTTATTCATCTTTTAAATGACACCTCTTGACAAAGTAAATATCATATGCAATACTCAAGACAACATTTAAAAAAAATAAGTCTAATGGCTATATTATGGAGGGAATTTATATTATGGACTATAACAATTCACCTAATCTACTGCTAGAATCCCTTGCATATTTGGGAAGAAAGGCATCCAATAATACTTGGAAAGTCACTGAGCAAAAGATAAAAAAAAGGAAAATTGAAAATAGCATTTCATTTTATAAAGTATTTGATAAACTTAAAACTCTTACAATTAAAATAGATGAAAATATTTCTATTAGTGATGATATACTCTCTAAATTCTTTTCTAATATTGAAGGATTTCCCTTTAATACTATTGGTTCAACATCAATTGCTTTTTTAATCTTTTATGGAACTTTAGAAAGTTTTAAAGGTAACTTTACTGAACATATTAAAGAAATTCATAAGCTTTCTAATACCAATATTGCTTATAATATTGCCCAAGCTTTAGATATAGCTGATAGCTATAATACTGAAAAATCCATGGACATAACTAAATTTATGGATGGAGTTCTTGCTCTCTCTATTCCTGATAATAGCAAAATAGCTATTTTAGATACTTATAGTAATTACCATAAATATGTTGATGAAATTAGTATTCATTTAAAGGCTTCCATTGATGCTTTAGAAAAAGAGGAAGAATCTATATCTGATTTACTAAATAATTTCAATGATGAAGTAACAACTGTTGGATGTAAGAATTTCTTTAAAGAAATTTCTCAACTTAAACCAATAGATGATGTAAATTATCATATGAAGCCATTTATTTTCGGTATGGATACTAATATAACTTCAAATGATTCTATTAATGATATTAATATTTATTGTGGTATCCTTCGTAAGGAACTTCTAGATATGTTGAATAAACAACATTCCTATATAGATGAAGTTTATGAAGGTTATAATTTACTAGGAGATCGTACAAGGTTTGATATTCTATGCTATATTAATAAGCAAAATGCCTATGGCCAAGAGCTTTCAAAGCACTTTAATCTTTCTAGAAATACCATTCATCATCATATGAATAAACTCATTAATTATGGATTAGTAACTTGCACAACTGATGGTAATAGGGTTTATTATTCGATTAATACAGAAAGCTTTGAAGAACTAATTTCACATCAACAAAAGTTATTTTGTTCTAAAAAGTAAAAAATAAAACTGGAAGTCTTTCTCCCAGTTTTATTTTTTATATTATTTTAATACAGCTTTAATATCATTTACTATTAACTCTTCAGTTAAGTGGTAACGTTCATATAATTCTGCAAGTGGCACTCTATTAGTGAATTCCTTATATGCTCCAAAATTTAATACCTTCATATCCTTATTACCATAGAAGCTTGCTATTTTTTCACCAAATCCACCATTAATAATTCCATCTTCTAAAGTAATTACCACTTGATGATTTTCTGTTAACTCTTCTAACATTTCTTTATCTAAGCCAGTTATATATCGAGGATTGATTAATGTAGCATTGATACCCATTTCTTCTTTTAACTTTTCTTTAACTTTCTTACCTAAGTGATAGAATCTTCCTAAACCTAAGATAGCTATGGTATCTCCTTCATAAGTCTTTTCATAAGTATTTATGTTATAGAAGTTAGGTTCAATTTTCTCTCCTGTGTATACCACTTCCATATTAGGAACACGTATAGCTACTGGATATTTATTTTGATCTATTCCCCATTCCATCATGGCAAGATATTCTTCTGCTGTTGTTGGTGCCAGATATACTATATTAGGAATATTAGCTATTAAAGGTATATCAAAAATTCCCAAGTGAGTAACATCACTTCCTGTAATTCCCCCACTATAAATCATAATTAATGCTGAATTATTATTTATAGCAAGATCTTGTGATAATTGATCATAAGTTCTTTGCGCAAATGAACTATGTAATCCTAATACTGGCTTACAACCTTGTGAAGCTATGGCTGAGGCCATTGCTACTGCATGTTCTTCTGCTATACCTACATCTAAATATTGATCTTTTAATACATTTCTAAAATTCTTTAAACCTACACTACCAGGTGTTGCTGCTGTAATGCCAATAATTCTCCTATCAGCTTTAGCCTTTTCAATTAATAATTCTTCTCCTAAAACTGCGTAAGTCTTTTTACCATTTCCTTTAACTAGTGGTTCTTTAGTTTCTAAATTAAAAGGCATTACCCAGTGGAAAGCTTCTTTATTTTCTTCAGCATCCTTATACCCTTTACCTTTTACTGTATGTATGTGTAATACCACAGGATGATCTACATCTTTCACTGTGTTAAAGGCTTCAATTAATACTTCCACATTATTTCCTTCTTTTACAAAATGATAATCAAATCCTAAAGATTTAAAGAAATTATTTTCAGCTTCTCCATTATTTTCACGAAGTAAAGCTAAATTCTCATAAAGACCTCCATAGTTTTCAGCTATAGACATATCGTTATCATTTACTAAAATAATAATATTTTTCTTAGAAGCTGCTGCATTGTTTAAACCTTCATAAGCTTCTCCACCACTTAATGATCCATCGCCAATTACTGCTATAATATTTTCCTTTGTGCCCTTTAAATCTCTAGCTTTAGCTAATCCACAAGCTAAACTTATTGATGTAGAAGTATGCCCTACTATAAAGAAATCATGAGCACTTTCCTCTGGTGCTGTATATCCTGTAACACTTTTATATTCCTCTGGGTTAATAAAGGCATTTTTTCTACCAGTTAATATTTTATGTGGATAACTTTGATGAGACACATCATAGACAAATTTATCTACTGGTGAATTAAATACATAATGCATAGCTATGGTAGCTTCCACCATTCCTAAGTTAGGGCCAAAATGTCCACCTGTTGTACTTACTTTCTTTATTAAAATTTCTCTTATTTCACTTGCTAGTTTCTCTAACTCTTCTATAGAAAGATTTTTTAAATCTTTTGGTTCATTAATATTATTTAAAATACTTAACATATAACAAATACCTCCTAAATATATTTTAAGCTTATATTCCTATTCTTTATTAGTATATATGTTAGAGTAAACTCCAAGTCAATACTTTTTATACTTCAATCTTGTAAGTTACCTATATGCTAGACACAAAAAAGTGCCTGCTAAATAATTTGACAGGCACTTTATTATATTTAATTAATGATCTAAGCTTGGTTCTAATTCTTCATCTAAATCACTGTTTAAACTAGATTCTTCTTTAAGCAACTTTTTATCATACATTTTTATAAATGGGAAGTAAATTAAAAATGCAATAACTCCATTTATTAATGCTAATAATAATGCTCTCACATCTCCTGCTGTTCCAATAAATGCTCCAATTCCTATTGGTGATGGCCAAGGTACTTGTGCAATAATTGGACTTACTAATTGTAACTTAATTGCCCAGTAAGCTGTTGATGCACAAACCATTGGTGCTAAGAAAAATGGAATTGCAAGGTATGGGTTGTATATTATTGGTAAACCAAAAATAATTGGCTCATTAATGTTGAAAATTGAAGGTACAATACCAGCTCGTCCTAATACTTTCAATTGTTCTGATCTAGCTAAAAATGCTATAAAAATTGTTAAACCTAAAGTTGCACCTGAACCTCCCATAATAACAAATGAATTTTGGAACTCACCAGCAAAAGGAATATTAGCACCTTGAATATTAAGTTGCATATTAGATAAAACAATTGGAGTTAAGAAAGCACCTATAATATTTGCACCATGGATACCTACAATCCATAAAGCAGATATTAATAAGTAGATTACAATAATTCCAAGCCAGCTATTAGTTAAATTACTTACAAATTTAAAAGGAACAGCTATTACTTTGAAAATATCAGTACCTAATGCAATAAATGCACCATTAATTACTAATACAACAAAAGCTACAAGGAAAGCTGGAATTAAAGCAGTAAATGAACGAGATACTCCTTCTGGAACTGATTCAGGCATTTTTATAATTAATTTATGTTTAACACAGAAACGATAAATTTGCACTGCCACAACAGCCATAATAATTGCAGTAAATATTCCAGTAGTACCTAAACGACTTACACCATCTGAACCAATATTCCATCCATTAATAATATTAGTACCTTCAGTTATTTCATTAATTAATGTAATTTTCCCATCTGATAACACTAATTCTGGAAGTGTCATAAAGAAAGCAAATACTGAAAGGAGACCTCCATTTAGAGGATTTAGATTAAGTTCCTCTTCATCAGCAAAAATCTTTGTATATTCATAACCAATAACAATACAGAAATATAAAGCTAAAACTCCCATAGTAGCCTTATTAGCTAACATATACAAATCACTTATACGGAAGAATGTATTATTAAAGAATCCTTCTAAAAAAGGCATTGTTTGTGGAAGTATATTTAATACCAAAAACATAGAACCTACAATTGTAAAAGGTATAGATGCCATACCAGCTGCCATAACAGCACGTACAATACGATATTGTGATATCTTACCCATAGGTCCCATTAAATATTTCTCTAAAAATTGAAACCCCTTATTTGTGTTTTCCATAGATATTCTCTCCTTTCCCACTATACTTCAATTAGAATTCTATATTCTTACCCTAATTGTCTTTTCAAATTGTTTAGCATACTTATATTGTTTATCTTTACGGTCTTTAATTTTTTGTAAACGTTCTAAACAAATGCTGCATAATATTATTCCAATAGTAATGATACTTAAAATAAGCATTTTAGATTTCATATTATTTATTAAGAATGGAAATAACTGACTAAATAGTGGTGAAATCACAGCTACCATAAGAATTGCATTTATGATTAAAGCTATTTTATATGATATTATGCTCTTTTTTGCATTATCAGTAGGCGCATTAAAAAATGTAAATTGCTCTAAAGCGACTACAGACATACAAATTAGCATTCCACCTGGAACAACTGTCGCTACTTTATTACTTATTAATAATGCCGAAAACCAATATAAATTAGAAAAAAATAAAATTGCTGTAATATAACGAATTAATAAAAATCGATTAAAATACATTGTTTTTAAGCTTGTTTCTTCACGACTTTTTTGAAGTTTTTTCTTGCTTGTACTATTCATTTTAAGATTCCCTTAACTTTCTTAATTCAGACATCTCTCTATATACATGTAACATTTCAACAGCCATTTCTCTTAGTACCATGGTAGTCATTAAATGATCCTCTGCATGTACAATAATAACTTCCATTACTATTTCTTCACCATTAACATAATCTTGTAATAAGCTTGTTTGTGCCTTATGAGCTTCCATAAGTTCATTATTAGCATCATCTAATTTCTTCTCTGCTTCTAAAAACTCACCTTCACGCATTAACTCAAAAGCTTCATGTAACATAGTTCTAGCATTTCCACTGTGTAATATTATGTCAAATGAAACTACTAGTAAATTCTCTTTGTTCATATAAATTGCTCCTTTTATTAACTAAATTAAAACCATATTCTATTTTACATTTTGTAATATTAACTTAGCCATATTTGCTATTCCTGTTGGTATTGGAACATATGCTTGTGGTGGAATATTTAACACAGATTTATTAACCTTATTACCTAATTCTGCAAACTTATCATAATACATTCTTGTTTGAGGGCTTACTAAAAACAAATCAAAATCGCTAGATTCTATCATTTTATTTCCTTCTGTTGCTGATACAGCATCTACTGTAATATCATGTCCTTTACCATTTAAAAATTCTGTTGTCTTCTTAGCCATTAAAGATGATGACATTCCTGCTGCACAAATTATTAATACTTTTTTCATTCAACTCACTCCATTTTCATATATTAATTTTATTTATAATCACTTTAATCTAAAGCTTTAACATTTGTTTTAATAACCTTTTTATCATAATGTACTGTGCCTTATTTACCACCTTCTAATTGATGAGTAGCTACTGCTCCTTCCAAAAGAAAATTGTCTGGTAATTTCGTCACTATAATCTCCATCCTCCTTCAATATCCCCCTTACGTTTTATTATACAACCATTTTACATAAATTGGAATGTGTAACTTTCCAAATTTTCTTAATAATTCCACTTCTTAGCATACTTCTATTTTTTCTGGTTATCTTCTTTTTACTAAACTTTTCATTAAACTCCTGTATTTCATCATATGAGTGCTATTCCTTTTTCTTTTGCTAATATAATTCATTTTTATCTCACCATATAATAAAAAGGACTATGAATATCTATCATACTCCTTATTACTTAGCTATATATTGTTATTAACATCTTAGGTACTACTATTACTTTTAAATTAACTTCTATACATTTTGTTATATAAACTTTGTGATAAATTATTTATTAATTTCTTATTTTTTATTGCCTCTATCCATTCATTTGGTATTTGATCCATACCATAATATATACCAACAAGTCCTCCTGTTACTGCACCTACTGTATCAGTATCTTGACCTAAATTTACAGCCTTAAGAACAGCTTCTTTATATGAATTTGTTGTTAATACACACCATAATGCAGCTTCTAATGTATCTATTACATATCCTGAAGATTTTATCTCACTTTCATCTAATTTATAAATATCTCCTGATAATACTCTATTAAAGTATTTTAATTCTTCTTCATCCTTATAATATTCTTGTATAATACCTACTGCATCTAAATATGAATCTTTTAAACTCTTTCCTTTTATTAATCTTATAGCCATTTCAATATAAAAATGACAAGCAATTTTTGATCTCATATGACCATGAGTAATTGATGATACTTCATATATTTTTTCAACTCTTTTTTCTATATCTTCTTCATCTTTTAAGTAAAATGCCAATGGTAATATTCTCATTAACGATCCATTTCCATTATCATGCTCTGATTTTCCACCTGCATCTACTGGATTAATTCCACTTATAATTCTATTAATAGCATCATATGTAGACCTTCCAATATCAAACATCTTTCCTGTAGCTGTATATTCTGATTTTTCATACCATTTAACAAATTTATTAGCCAAACTAGTAACTTTATATTCTCTTTCTATTAAAGCTTCTAATAAACATAATGTTAAACTTGTATCATCTGACCAAGTTCCTTCTGGTTGATTATAAGTCCCATATCCCATCATTCCTTTAACAGGATTATTTCTTAGATTTTCTCTTGATTCAAATTCCACTGGTACTCCCAATGCATCACCTACAGCTAATCCCATGATTCCATCAAGTACTACATTCTTTTTTACTTTAAAGAATTTACATTCTTCATTTCCTAAAAGTATTTTACTGGGAATTTCATCTTCATATTTACTACAAAGCAATACATCATTAGCATCCCTATATACGCAAGATTTGCATATTACTTGTTTTATAACAAATTCACCTTCATCTAATCCCCATCTCTCAAACATTTTATTCTCCTTCTTATTTATTTAATATCCTAACCACTAATTCTAACTGACCATTATCCAATTGAGTGGCACTTTTTATCATCATTTCTTGCCCTTTATCAAATAGCACTTCATATTCAGTAAAACATCTACTTAAATCTGCAATATATGCTGCTGTTGAGCCCTTTGGTGCTTCAATAATCAATTTTAGATTACCAGTAAAAGTACTTTTTTCCAATAAAGATGTACTCATAAATGCCTTCTCTTTAATAATATTATCAACCATATCTTCAAGCGGTAAACTTTTAATATCACCTAATATAGTTTGACTAGTAATTCTATGAACTATTATATCTTCTGGTAACTCACATTTATTTAAGGCCTTACTAATATTTTCTACTATTTCAGCATTTCCTACATGAAACTCCTTCTCAAGTCCTCTTAAAACTGAATTAATATTTTTATAATATTTATTTTCTGTATAGCAAGTAATGGCATCTGCTTCTTCATCTAAAAGATCAAACGACCAATCTTCAAACTCTTGCCCCCACTCTATAACACTATCTTCATCATAAAATCGCCTAAATTTATCAGAAACCTTTTTAGACAGGTTCTTACTTGTATTTTCAACAGTTTCTATGAAGTTTACTCTTGCTTTTGAAACAACATCATCTAATTTGCTAAAGCTACCTGTTTCTAAACATAATTCTAGTTTATTGTGTGGTAATATATCATTTATTAAAGTTATTGTACCATCTTTTAATTTTACAATACTATCTTTACCACAATCTATTACAGAAATAATATTATCAAACTTTCCGCTTTTAATTACCTTACTTATCTGTTTACTTAACTTCTCTGCAGTAATTTTAGCTACTGAATTTACCTTACTTAAGCATTCATCACCGTATTTAAGAATTCCTTTAGCACTGTCTGCATACTTTAATGATTTAAGCATATCTCCTAAAGGTAATATTGCTAACAAACATATTGCTGCTTCTAAGTAATTTCCCCTACATAATGAAATTAAAAAATTAAGTGTATCAGCTGGCTCTCCTATTATTGGTAGCCATCCTGCAATATCAAGACCTTTTTGAATATTATCTAATAATTCATCAATAGCAGATGTAATTTCTATATTATTTTTCTTACAATATGTTTTTACATCTGAAGTAAACTTTTTAGCAAGTTCCTTATCAGTTGTTTTTACATTATTAATGAATTTACTAAAATCACCACTAAACTTTTCCATTTCATTGTAAGCATCTTCTGCTTTTTTCTTTTGTTCATATAACTCATCTAATATGGTATTTGTCTTGCTGTATCTCACATTTAAAGCTTCTATTTCACTAATTGCATTTTTAATTTGCCTTAACTCTTCATTTAAATATTCTAATGAAGAATTAACATTATTAATTGCTATAGAAGCTTGTCCATAATCTACAACTAATTTTCTCAATTTTTCCTCCACTTTCTTTTATACACTTTCTAATTAATTTTACCATATTTTACTTTTTATTACATTGTTTTTTTCTATTTTACTTACAAAAAAGTGTTCATTATCAAACACTTTTTTTATTACATATTAAGTTTACCCATTTAACTTCATTTACTCTACCTAATTTATCCTCTGTTATATATAAACCTAAAATATTATACTTTGTATTTTCATTTATAAAACTAATTATACTTTCATCTGTAAAACAATTAAAATATCTGTTTTTATCATCTACATATTCTTTTTCTCCATATTTAAAGGACATATAGAATACTCCATTATCCTCTAAATTATTATATAAATTATTTAATACTGTTTTTAAATCTTCCCTTTTTATATGAAGTAATGATGCACAGGCCCATATTCCATGGAACTTTTCTTTTAATTCTAATTCTTCAAAAGTGCTTGCTATTACTTCCTTTCCCAATAAAGCTGAAGCCTTTTTTGCTAATTCTTTTGATCCATCTACAGCTGTTACCTCATATCCTAGCTTCATAAAATTCATACTATCTCTACCTGATCCACAACCTAAATCTAATATTTTTCCACCTTCAGGTACTAACTTTAAAAATTCCTTATATGTATTAGTCATATCAACATTTAAAGTTGAATTAAAATATTCTTCACTATTTTTATTGTAATAATCTAAAGTATTCATCTTAATATCTTCTCCTCTTATGTATATATTTTATTTTACTATAAATGTATTCATTTAAATAAAAAAATCAATATGTACTTAAACATACTGATATAAGATAAGCTATTGACATTATATAATTAGAAATATACAATATTTATTCAATAAAAAACTTAAGGTGATAATATAATGAAAAATAAAACATTAAAAAAACTGTCTTTTGTGATACTAGGCTTAATTATTGTTGGTTTAGTATTCATAGCCTCATTCTTTATGAGTTCTTATAGTCCAAACAGTATAGCTATGGATAACTTGGAAGATTCTCAATTGGTAGATGTAACTGTAGATGACTTTATAACATTTACTCCTGAGAATGTAACTGCAACAACAGGATTAATAATATATCCTGGAGCTAAGGTAGAGGCTGAAGCTTATGCACCACTTGCTAACAAAATTGCTCAAGCTGGATATGAAGTTATTATAACTCCTATGCCACTTAACTTTGCTATTTTTGATTACAATATAGCTAATGAAGTAATATCAAAATTCCCTAATATTAAAAACTGGGCAATTTCTGGACATTCTCTAGGTGGAGTAATGGCTGCTAAATATGCCAGTGAAAATAGTGATATTGAAGGTCTTATTCTATATGCTTCATATCCACAAGGTGATGAGCTTAAAGATTCTGATATTGCTGTTACATCAATTTATGGTTCTGTAGATGGTGTAGCCAATTTAGAAAAAGTTAAAGGTGCTAAGGATCTTTTACCAACTTCTACAACTTTTGTTGAAATAGTTGGTGGAAATCATGCTCAATTTGGTAGTTATGGTGAGCAATCTGGAGATAACCCTGCTGAAATATCAGCTGATGAACAAATAGAACAAGCTTCCAAGGCTTCAATTGATTTATTAAATAAAATTTCTAAATAATACAAAAGTGTTGAAAAATTAAGAGAGCTAAAAGTTTAAAAGCTGATTTCTGAAAAGTACAGAAATCAGCTTTTTATTATATATTTAAACATGATTTAATTTTTATGATTTTATATTATTATTCAAAAAACTCTTTGCAATAGCTTACCATTCCACATATATCTTTAAGTTCATTTTTCTTTAATTCTAATGCCATGAAATTTTCACTTGGTACATCAAATGGTGCAGTTATTTTATACTTTGCTGCTTCTTCAAATCCAAAGCGAGGATAATATTTTTCACTACCTAAAACTATCACTGATTCATATCCCAATGCTCTTGCTATATTTAATGATGTATTTACAAGATGACTTCCTACACCTTTATTTTGATATTCTGGCAATACTGATAATGGAGCTAGTGCAAGTGATTCATATTTTTCTTCTCCATTGACAATATGAACTTTTGTATACATAATATGTGCTGCTATTTTTTCATTATCTTCTGCCACTAAAGCTAATTCTGGAATAAAGCTTTCTGAGTTTCTAAGCTTATTAACAAGGTTATGTTCCTGCCCATCTGAATGCTCAGCATTTTTAAAGGCTTCTTTCACTAAATTATATATTTCTTCCTTATCTTTAAGTTCTTCTTTTCTAATTATCATAATGCCTCCCTTACCGCCTTAATAAATTTACCATTCACTTCTAAGTTTATTATATAATTTATTTATTTCATTTAATATGATTTTATTTATTGATTTCTCTATATCTTCTATCTCATCATATGAAATATCATCAATTTTCTTATCAGTAACCTTCCATGATTTCACAACTTTCCATTGCCAATCATTCTTCATTTCTTTTGTTGGAGAAATTATATTAAATGCCTTCTCACAACGCTTTTTAACTTCTTCCGGCTGGTTTATTGAGGTAAGAACAAATGCTAATCTAATACTATCTTTAATTTGAAATTCAAAACAGTATGGTGTTGCACATCCCCATCCACTTTTCACACGCCTCCATTATCACACCTCCTATAATAAATATATATATATATATTATTTTTGAATATTCTATATTTTTACTCTAAAAAAATATCTCCTTTTTAGTAAACATTCTTTAATACTATTCCTTCATACTATTCTCCGCCCCTCCATTCTCCTACTATTTTCTCTTTTGCACCATTTTCCTTAGTTTTTATTAAATCTGCATAGTCATAGTTCTCTCCTAAATATCTATATTTATCACTTCTTAAATATTCAAACAATATTAGAGAATTTTTTATTTTATCATCTCACTTTCTCACTCCAACTTATACCATTTTATCATAACAAGAAAAAGATCTGCTTACACAAAGTATAAACAATTCTCTTTGCTTAATTGTTTTATTTATTGATAATACTCCAAAAATCATCTTCAGATATTAATTTAACTCCATACTCTTTAGCTTTTTTAATTTTTGTTACTCCTGGTTCATATCCTACAACCAATATATCAGTTTTCGCACTAACATTAGTTGTTGTAACTGCTCCATACTGTATTGCCACAACTCTCATTTCAACTCTACTTTTTGTCATTTCTCCAGTAAAAACTACTCTTTTATTTTTAAAAATATCTTCTATTTTATTGTTCTTTGCATTTTCAAGTAATTCCTTTTCCTTTTCTTTTTCAACCTTATCATGCTTCTGAAACTTCTTTCTTACATACCCTGTTAAATCATCATCATCCATAGTTTTATAATTAACTTCATTAGTTAATGCAACCCACTTCTGTGGTCTAGTTATTTTTAATAATTCACATAAATCCAGAACATCTTGCACTGCATTATGCTTTTGATCATTACTAATATTATAGTATTTTAATAAACCTTCCAATGTATAGCTTTCTAATTTTATTATTCTTTTTATGGTATTCATGCTACAATAAAATAACTGATTTTTATCTATCCATTTCCAGTATCTTAGTACATTTCTATCAAACGCTGCATTATGAGTAATTATTGGGTACTTATATGTTTGAATAAATGCTTTAAATTGTCCTTTTAAAACTTCATCTCTTTCAATTGGCTCTAACCCTTGCCCATATCCTCTAACATACATCTCCTTATTTCTTATTCTTGCTAAATGTATTCTGTCTATTTCTCTATAATCCTCTAAAGCTATTGCTGATACCTCTCTAATTCCATCTTTTGGACTAAAACTCATTGGGGTTTCTATATCTAGTATAATAAACCTTTCCTTTTTTTGCATTTCAGCTAAATAATCTGGATGTATACTATGAAGCATATTGTTTATGCTTATAATAACTTCATTATCATCGACATATCCAACAACATCACATTCCATTGTTTTTTCACTATATGCACCTTTATAGTATATTTTTATATTTTTTTCTGCTTTGGGATATATTATTTGCCACTCTTTTAACTTATTTATTTTTTCATCCACAGATAAAAATCTCTTCCATCTTCCCCTAGGTTCTATCATTATTATTTATTCATCTCCTAGATTATGAAATTTCAAAAGCTTATCTACAGTAATATTAATTATAGAACCTTTAAAATTATTATAATATTCATCAATGAATTTAATTTCATTTCTATAACGCCTTAATTTTCTTCTATCTTTTATTTCTATGTCATATTTTGCTTTTAAATTATTAATGGTATCTATATTAAACCAATCAAATATTTTTTCCATTTGATTTTTAAGGTTCTTTAAACTATCAACTGTTAATCCATTTTTATTAATATCTTCTATTATTTTTATAATAGAACTTCTACTAGAACATATAACTCTAAATTCATCACTTACTTTTTCACTATCTACTATCATTCGTTTATACTCATCTTTTTTCCACCTCTCCTTAATTTCATTATTTATTTTCTTCTCATTTAATACTGACAATAAATCATCACCCTTTTTTACTTTTAATATTCTTTATGAATTTTATATATAAATAATTACTTTATCTTTAACTCTTTAATAAAGAAAAAGATATACATGTCTATGACATATATATCTTTTTACCATTTCCATTTTTAATTTACTCTACAAATTTTTAATAATTCATAATTATAATACCCCCAAAAAGTAACAGGAATCATATAACTATTTTCAGCAATCTTAATTACAACAAATTCATCAAAAGCTCTTTTTTAACTATATTTTCTTTCTTATATCAATATCTATTACATTGCCCATTTTAACTTTATCTTTATTATGTTTTATTTTTATCATTTCTGCCACCTTTTAAGTAATTTATTCTACGTCTATATAATAAACTTAAATGGTCACCTATATGGTCCCTTTAAAATATTTTTTAAATTTATTTTTCTTCATTTTCAGTCCATGAATACTCTTTAAAACCCATAGCATATGGGTATGTGATTTTTAGTTTTACTTTATAACTTTTATCTTTAAAAATTCCAAGCGTATTTTTTAGATAATTTGACAAATCAAAATCATCTTTTTCAAATTTCTCTTTTAACAATTCAATTTCTTTTATTCTAACTAATTTAAATTGTCTTAATGCATCTCTTTCGTCCATTTACCTATAAAATAATTAACTCCATAATAAGTATATAATCCATAAGGATGAATTTTTCTTTCAGTTATATTTCCTTGAGAATACATATATTTTATTTTTATTTTTCTACTGCTGAACTTAAATCATCATAAAAGTGTAAGCCTTGCCCCTTTAGAAAATCTTGAGTCTTAGATAATGATAATCTTTCATTATCACTTAGCTCTAAGTTTAATAAATAATCTTTGTTTTCTAAAATGTATCAACAATATCTACCTTTTACTTCTGTAATTGTAACTCCAGCATATTCTAAATCTTCTTTGTATCTTGTTATTTGTCTAATATCTACTTCTAATTCATCTGCTAATTCTTTTCTTGTAACTTTTTTTCTACTTCTAAGAATTGCTAACATCCTAAGTGCATTATTTACTTTTCCCATGATTTCTCCATATTAACATTTATATATTTTTAACTATTATTATCTGGTAATTATATATTTAATACACCTTCTTTAATACTATTCCCTCTTTAAAGCCACCACGTTCTTCAAGCTTTTCTTTTCTCTTATTAAGTAAATCTTCTTCAGTATATCCAAGATTATGTGCAAGTCCAAATAATACTTCCATAACATCAGCTAGCTCTTCTAAATTCTTATCTTCTAAATATTCATTTACTTCTTCCTTAAGCTTAGCTTCTAAAAACTTAGTCTTTTCCTCTCCATAAACTATTTCAGTTTCACACTTTTTCCCATCTGCTTCTATAACTTCAGGTATAAAATCCCTAACTAATTTATTATATTTCTTCATACGTCCTCCTGGTTACTTATTAATTAAATAAAAGTATTCTTTCTGATAATTATAAGCATCTTATTTATTTTTAACAAACCTATTTCTATAGTAACTTTGTACCCTTATATCAATTGCATCTTTCATATGCTTTTTAAACTCTTCTTTATTTATAAACTCTCTTAAATCATCAGTTAAAGCTAAAACATATCCTTCTTTTTCTTTAAAGAAATCACTATGAGTTTGTAATAAATATTTCACTGGATTACTTTTAGCTAATCTAATATATTTTTTACTATCCCATTCCATAAAGTCCTTTGTACTCTTATCCTTTAGCATATCAACTTTATTAGATCCCTGGTGATAAAATTCATAAAAGCTCTTATAAACATCATCTTCATCAATGTCCATCTTTATATCACCATTATTATAAAAGGCTAATAGTACTGGCATTTTATATGTTTTACTCATACTTGTAGTTTCTATCATATTAATAAATTCTCTAGCTCTTGTGTTATATAAAACACTTTCTTCTTCATTTAACTCATTAATATTATTTAAAAACTCCATATAATTAGCAAAAGGACTTAACCCCTTCTTAGTTTTAATATTATCATATATATCATCATCCATATTATTAAAAAATTCCACTCTTGAAGGAACGTGTCCTAAGTCTTCTTTTATACCATAATATTCTTCTCTAATTTTATCTCTAATGGTCATTTCTTTTTCTGCTTGCTTTTTAAATATATCCACCAACTTAAAATCAAAGTCTACAAAACAATCATCTGGAAACTCATAATCACTTTGATTATTTCTCTTACTGGCTTCTTTTGAATAACTTTGTCCACTTAATAAGAATGGTATTAAATTAGCTTTTTTGTAATTTCCTATGAAATCAAGTACATTTAAGTATTGTTTATCTTTATATTTTCTTAAACCTCTTCCAAGTTGTTGTAAAAATACTGTTGGAGATTGTGTAGGTCTTAAAAACATTACCATATCTATTGCTGGAATATCTAATCCTTCATTAAACATATCTACTGAAAATAGTACTTGTACTTCTCCCTTAGCTAAAGCACTTAATGCTTCATTTCTATTAGAAGAATATTCTCCACCTTCACCACTATATACAGCTACAGCTTTTATTCCATTTTCACTAAATACTTTTGCCATATATTCTGCATGATGTCTTGAAGTACAAAATCCTATAGCTCTAGATGACTTATATTTTCTATAATGATTTATTATAAGTTCTGCTCTTTTATTAAGCATTAATGCATCTTCTAATTCCTTATCATTGTACTTACCATTTTTATATTCAATATTATCATAATTTACTGTTTCATCATAAATACCATAATATCTAAAAGGAACAAGCCATCCCTTTTCAATAGCTTCCTTTAATCTTACTTCATAAACCATATTATAATCACAAAGAGCAAATACATCTTTAGAATCTAGTCTTTCAGGTGTTGCTGTAAGCCCTAGTAAAAACTTAGGTTTAAAATACTCCATAATCTTTTTATAATTATTAGACACTGCATGATGGAATTCATCTACAACAATATAATCAAAATAATCTTTTGAGAAATAATTTTCATTTAAATACTCATCTTTTCCTAATGTTTGAACTAATGAGAAAATAAATTTATTTTTAGTATCCTTTTGATTTCCATAGAAAAATCCTATATCATCAGAATTTCTAACATTTTTAAAGCTAATGGCTGCTTGTTTTAATATTTCTTCTCTATGAGCTATGAATAAAACTCTTTCATATTCTCTAGAATCAAAAGCTGCTAAGTAAGTCTTTCCTATACCAGTGGCAGCTACAACTAAACCTTTATCATATCCTTCTTCTCTACTTTGCTTTAATCCATATAAAGCTTCAATTTGAGCACCTCTTGGTTCGAAAATATTAAGAACATTATTTTCTTCACTATTTTCCTCTTTTTCAATATCACTTTGAACCTTTGGTTTCTTCCAAGACTTTGAATAATCTTTTAAAACATCATCAGTTATTTCATATGAATGATTGTAAAATAAATCTTCAAAGGTTTCATAAAACACATTAAAATCATTTGGATTAGAACTTTTATTAAATCTATAATTCCATTCAATTGAAGAGGTCAATGCTCCTCTGGAAATATTAGATGATCCTATATATATTTCACTATCTAATTCATTATGAAACATATATGCTTTAGGATGGAATGATTTCTTTGGATTATTATAAAATCTTAAATCAACTCTACTTTTAAGCTCATCTTTTAAAAGATATAAAGCTGATGGCTGAGTTATGTTAAGGTAGTTTCCTGTTAGTATTCTTATGTTAACTCCTCTATCTAACGCTTCTTTTAAATCGTTAAGAAGCATTTTTACTCCTGATTCCATAAGAAATGAAACTATTATATCTATTCTTTTTGCATTCTTAATGCTTGTTTTTAATCTATTAATTAAGTAATTTTTGTTACCTGTAATTGCATTACTGATTTCTTCTGTAATGCTTATTTCTTTTTCTTTTAGTACTTTCTTAGATATTTTGTTTACCATAATATTAACTCTCCATAATAAAAATTTTATTCCTTAAATTTAGCCTCATCGTTTATTATCTAGATACTATCTTCATTAAATTTAACTTATATTTATCCTACTACACAAATTGCAAAATTATTATATTAGAACTCTTTTTTATAATAATTAAAAATTTTATTCTTAAAATAAAGATGAAACAGTAAACTAATACCATTTCATCTTTTATCATTTATATAAAAATTTAACTATTTTATTAAATTTTTCAACAAAATTGCTATTTATATTTCTAACACTATTCTTTTATATATTAAAATCTTCTTTCTGATTCAATTATTTCTTTCATCTCATTAATTTCATCATCACTAAACTCAGGTACAAGATATTCACTATCTATTGCCTCTTGCATTCTTGCTTCTTTTTCTGATAACTTAGTATAAATTTTTTCATCTATAAAATTATACATTTCTCTCTCTGATACAGTCATTAAATAATAATACCGTGTACTTTCATTTTCTGAAAGCCCTAAACGATGAATTCTATCACGTGATTGTAGCATAAATGTTAAATTATAGTTAAACTCAAAATATACAGCATCATGCACAACTGTATGTAATGAAACAGATTCTCCTAGAGTATTAGGATTAGATACTAATACTTGAATTTCATCATTATCTTCTTTAAATTTATGAATTATCTCATCTCGAACTTCACGAGGAGTTCCCCCATAAATAAGTTCAGTCCTAATACCTCTCTCCCTCAGTTCTTTGGTAATCTTCTCCAAAGTATCAACAAACAGTCCCCATACTACTACTTTTTTATGATTTTTTAATATATCAACAACCAATTGAATTCCCCTATCAAATTTAGGAGAATTAATTTTCCTTAAGTCCCAATAATTGACTTCACCGATAATAGCATCATAAATTCCTTTCTCCAACTCTCTTTTAGTTCTCAAGCTTATCTGATCATAAGAGTCACTATCTATACCATCATTCTCACAAAAACCTAAATCACTATAACTTATTGACTTATTTATTAGTTCAGGATTAGTTGATAATTGAATTAATCTAATCAATATTGCTAAAGGATTTTCTAAAGTCGTATAAATTATTTCAGCTAATCTTAATTGTTCTATAGATGGATTTACTTTTATAATTTCATCAGGGCAAGCTTTTGGAACCCCTAGACTCTCTTTATTTGTTCTCCAAAAATATGGCCTTAATTTTTCATTAATTTCAGTAATTTCATCTTTTCCTGGATTTTTTAATTGATTTTTATCAAACCCAAAATATGAACTATACTCTTTTTTAAATAGAATATTTAAAAAGTTATATACATCTAAATAACTATTAGGTATTGGTGTTCCTGTTAAAACATACTTATAATCTACTTTATCAGCAATCTCTAGCGCTGCTAATGCTCTTTTAGCTTCTACCCCTTTAATACGATGCACTTCATCAAAAACCAACATCGTATCTGCATCTTGTAATAAACACTTTATAATTGAATTTTTAAATTTGGGTAATGCTTCATAATTAACAAGTATTAAATTAGCCATTGACCATTGTGATTCAAAAGCAAATATATTACCATTAACACCTTCATCATGTACAGTAAGTGTATTTAACTTCTTTTTATTTCCAAACACTACCTCAAACTCCTCTCTCCATGACATAAATGCATTAATTGGGCTAATTACTAGTAACCTTTTAATCGGTTGTCCTTTTTTTTTGCTATTTAAATAAGCATACACACCTAATATCATAGTTGTTTTCCCTGCACCAGGTACTGAAAAATTTGCCGCTCTTTTTTGTGTTAGCATATACATTGCAGATTGAAGCTGCAATTCTTTTAATGGTCTAGTTACCTCAGATTCAACTACACTTTTAAACTCATCATATTCTGCTCTCCATCTACTATCATTCTCTTTTAAGGTTAATCCTGATATTCTATACTCCTCAATCGAATATTTTTGATTATTAATATAGTTCTGAATTCGTGAAGAAACCTCAAATGAAAATCCTAATTTTTTTGATTGTTTTTTCGCTATAAAAATAATTTTTTCAAGTTCCCTATAAGTCAAATTTCTAGGAAAATAAGGATACTCGTAATCTCCAGTATATGAGGTAAATTTGCTTTTAAAAGACCTTTTTAAAGTTACTTGTTCATTACTTTTATCTCTAAAAAAGAAGCTTTCATCATTCATATCAAAAATTACTGAATTATCACTTATTTCATATATATTTTGAATCTTTCCAACATTAAATTCTTTCAAGAATTCATATACAACTTCTGTTGCTTCAATAACTTTTACCTCTGAATAATTATTATTCCATAGTTTAGTGAATTCTTCTTTTTTTTGCTTAACACGTTTACTTACATTCTCACTTATATCCCAAGAAAAATCTACATCAAAAGAATCATAATTATTTTCTATGGCATTTGCAGTTTCATTTAAAGAACCATTGAAATATATCATGTCACCTGACGAGTCTTCAAAAATACCCCATTTAGTATGAAATAAACCATTTCTAACTAATCCAAATTTTATGTCTACTCTTCCTATAGAAATTAAATAAGCTAAATTGCCTAACCTATACTTATCTACTTGAGTTAAAATTTCACTTCTAGAACGCTCATAATAGCCTTTTTGAATTTCATTAAAGTCTTCTTCAGATATATTTTGTGATATAATGAACTGTATGTATCCATCATTTTCACATATTTTATCTAGTCCATCTGCATAAATCGAAAGTGCTTTAGAAGAAAAATATCCACTTATCCTTTTATAACTTATTGATTCTTTTAAAACTAAATTATAGAATGCCTCAGACACATTATCTTCAATAGAACTATAACTTCCTTTAAGTTCTTTTTCTAATTCTCTTAACAATCTTATTCCTCCTTTAAAATAAGATTATCAACTTGACTTTTCAATTTTTTAAGCTCATTAATTAATTTGGTTTTATCTTCCTTTGTTAAACTACAAATTATTCCTCTATTTATAGACTCTATACTGTTAATAGCTTTTTCAACTAATTTTATAGGAGTATTTTTCTGTTTTTCATTCTCAGCTTTTTCTGAGTATTTTTTAGATATTGATTTTACATTTGCAATTGCTGTTTGAACTTGTTTATTTTCATTTAATCTTTTAAATAAATCAATATTATTTTTTATTTTCTTATTTGAATCAAAAAAATCAGTAATTACATCAGTGTCATCTTCTATTTCCTCAATAAATCCTTCTTCCTGACTAGAATTAATTACATTTTTTATTATTTGCCTGTATTCCTTTTTAAAATCTTCTTTCGATATACGAATTTGTAATATCTTTGAAAATATTGTATTCAAAATTTGGTCTAAATTATCTGATTTTTTAATATTTTTATATTGAGGAACTAAATCCTGCAATGGCCCATCTAAATCTAATTGCTTTGCTATTGCATAGTTATCTTTATTTGTATTAATAAACTCTAAAAACTTTACAATTAATTCTGCTTCATATATACGTTTATTTACTTCTGTGATTTTAATATTTGAATATTCAGAGTATTCTTTAGCACTCATTATATTATTTACACAAATTGTTTTATATGCATCAATTGCTCTATCAATCGGATCATAGTCTACTTTACCTAATTTTCCAAATTGTATTTGTAATTCTAATGACTTTATTCTTTTTAAATCATCCTGATTTTCAACACATAAATCATCTAATATAACTGCTTCAAAATACTGCTGTTCCATTATCTCTTCATCTTGTTCAAGCAATCTTTTGGCTGTAAAACGTCTATTTCCATCAATTACACGACCATCAGATAATACATATCCTGGTTCAGCTTGTCCCTTTATTCCAATGTCTCTTTTCAATATTTCCATTTCTTTTTTAGTTTTTCCATCCTCTTCAGCTAAAAAGCCTTGAATAACCATATTATACTCTTCATTATGACCTGGAATTAATTGTTCATTTTCACTTTCATATTCGGACAGTGCTACGCCAATACGACCATTTAAATCATTATAATATAGATATTTTAATGGAATAGAATATGTAAAACCATCATATTCCTTTCCATTCGCCTTTCGTATAGGTACATTAACCTTATGCCCTCCATCTTTAATAATATTATCTTTATATAATTCTAATAAATTAATTTTTTCAACCATTTTTCTTCTCCTAAATGTCTATTATTTCTTTTACATACTCAGCATTAAACCAAAATCTTTGCTTTGTAATTCTTTGTCCTGTTGGTAAATCACTCTTATCCTCACCATTTCTACCACCTGGACGTAAATGACCTAAACTATTAAATTTACTTGAAGGTAAATTATTTTTATATATAACTTTCCCATTTTTCTGAGTTACTTCAACTATTTCTAATTTATTTTCAATAATTATCTCACGCACTTTTTCCCATATTTCTTTAAGCCCATGATTTAAATCATATTGAGACATCTTCCAAACCTTTGCATCAAAGAATGTCATTTCACTATCATCAACTCTTTTACCTGAAGGATACTGCTGAAAAATAAAGAAAACCAAGATTTTTTCACTGAAATATTTGTATAAAGAACTTTGTTCCCACTGTGTCTCGCTAATCCATTTATTAAAATCAATTGGCATAAACGACATTGCTTCCGCTGGTTTCTTCATACCAGTTAATCTTATAGTTTTCAGAACTACCTCTACATTATGCTCCCCAAGCTCAAATTTATTACCCTTAATATTAAGCATAGCTCTTGCCAATTTAACAAATGATGCCTTATTATTCAAATATTCAACTCTTAACAACTCCTTTAATTCTGATACTTTTCTTCCTTTAAATCTTTCAATTTTTTTATCCAAATCTTGTTGTGCAGATTCCAGTATTATTTTATCTAAATACATTAGTAATTCTCCTTTTCTGAATAATATCACTATTTACTCTTTAAATCCAATTTTAGCTAAATTCCAACACAATTTTTTACCACTCTTTAGTATATTTTAATTTAAATACAAAGTTTTTTCCATATTTTCCTCAAAATAAACTCTTTATAATTTTAAACAAAAGCATATTAGTATCCATCATGGAAAAGTATTAAGGAAATACTCAAGAATATAAATTAATTACCAATATATAAAATTCATAAATTTTATAATTCGATCTTCACAAACACTCCTTTATATAGTATAATTACATAAGTACAAAGGAGGTAGAGTGCGTGAAGAAAACTATTTGTGAGCTTTTTTCTGGTGTTGGAGGATTTAGAATAGGTTTTGAAAACAATTCTAAAGACTGGACTACTGTTTTTGCTAATCAATGGGAGCCTAGTAAAAAAGTTCAACATGCTTTTGAATGTTATAAATATCATTTTAATGAATTTGGTGGTGTTACTGAATATAGTAATACTGATATATCTCAAGTCCCTACTAATGTTATTCCTGAGCATTCAGTATTAGTTGGTGGTTTCCCATGTCAAGACTATTCTGTTGCAAGTACTGGTGCTAAAGGTATTGAAGGAAAAAAAGGTGTTCTTTGGTGGGAAATTGAAAGAATTGTAAAAGATAAAAGACCTCCATTTATTTTACTTGAAAATGTTGATCGTCTATTAAAATCTCCTACATCACAAAGAGGTAGAGATTTTGGTGTAATTTTATCATGTTTAAATAATCTTGGATATTATGTTGAATGGAGAGTAATCAATGCAGCTGAATATGGTTTCCAACAAAGACGTAGAAGAACTTTCATTTTTGCTTGTCATAAAGATACAAAATTCTACTCTATAAAAGATAAACCTATAAAATCTATTTTACAAAACGAAGGATTTTTCAGTTCAATTTTTAAAGTTGAAGGCTTTGACGAATTACATATAAGCCATTCTACCATAGAATATAAACTTCCTATGGATATTTTAGAAACATCCAATAATTTTAAATTTGATTTTAAAAACTCAGGTGTATGCTTTGAAGGAAATATTTATACAGTTGAAACTTCGCCTTGTGAATTACTACATGATCCACCACTTACTCTACTAGATATATTAGAAAAAGAAGTAGATGAAAAATATTATTTAATTGGTGATGATTTAGATAAATGGACTTATATGAAAGGTGCAAAGGCTATTGAGCGAACTTCAAAAACTGGCCATAAATATACTTTTAGAGAAGGTGCATTATCTTTCCCTGACCCTATAGATAGACCTGCAAGAACAATGCTTACAAGTGAAGGAAGCAAAAATAGAAGTACACATGTTGTTGAAGATTTAACTACTGGAAAACTTAGACTTCTTACTCCAGTTGAATGTGAAAGAATAAATGGATTCCCAGATAATTGGACTAATACTGGAATGACACACTCATTTAGATATTTTACAATGGGTAATGCCTTAGTTGTAAATCTAATAACACTTATGGCTGAAAAACTATCTGATATTATAGAAAAAGAAGACTAAAATTAGTCTTCTTTCTCTATTTGTTCTTTTATATATTTAGCATTTAACCAAAAACATTTTCTCTTTTCATATGTTCCTTGAGGTGTAATCATCAAGTCTGAACTATCCTTAGCTTTTGGTCTTATATGTGCAATTTCTCCATCTTTTATTTTTATAAAGTTGTCATAATCACCTAATTTAATCTTTTCAACGGTGTCTTTCCATACCTTTTTCATGCTTCCTTCCAAATCACTCATTGGCATATTCCAAAACATTACTTTTTCAAGAATTATATCTTCTAAAGATACATCTGCCACTTTATCCTCTTTAGTCTTAAGCTTAAATATTATCCATAAATGCTTTTTATTCTCAAACTTATCTCTTATTTTAGAATCTTCCCATTCTTCATTAACAATTTCACAAAAATCTATTTGTTCAAATGACATTGATTCTTTAGGCATATTATTTGTTTTTAATACAATTGTCTTAATTTCAATATTTGCCTTTTGGAATTCAGATAGATTTTCGAGCTTGTCACCAAACTCTTTCACACATATATCATCTATTACTAATCTATTAAAACTTTTAGATTTTCTTTCTCTCGTAATATCATATTTTTCAATTATCTCTCTAAGTGATAAACCTTTTAGTCTTTCAAATGTGTCTAATACAGCTTGATCAAATGATACTCCCTTAATTTTATCAGATACACTTTTATATTTTTCCTGCTGTATATAAGTCTCTCTAATCATTAGTTCTTCTATTATAGAATCAACATAGGATCTCTTAAGACAAAATGCTCTCTGAGGAGCTTCTACATCAGAAAATGGTTGCTTTCTTTTACTTTTTTCAGCTGTGCTGCCTTTTGTACACGCACCTAAATATAATGTATCTCCTTCAGATATCTCTTCAGCTCGTCCTTCTTTAACTTTATTAACTATTATATTCCAATCTTGTTCAATAACTTTCATGTCTTCATCAGATGGAGTCCATAAATTTATTAATTCGAATTTTAAATCTTCTACGGCCACATCTTTTTCATTTAAATAGAACATTAATAATAATTCTTTACATTTTTTCATTAATGAATTATTATCCCAAGTTTCTTTTGCAACTTCCATATAATCTATAATTGATAATACAATTCTTTCTTTAGCAGAAATTCCTTTCTGTTCTCTTAATAAATCTGATTTTTCTTTTATTTTAATAGATTTAAGAGGAGCAACTTTTAATTCTACACCAGCTTCTTTAAAATCAGCTTCTTTATTTGAATTAACTTTATATCCAAAGAACTCCTCTTCTATAACTTGTCCAAGTCTTCCTTTTGCTTTTTTATTATCAAACCTATGGGTTAATTTTTCACCATAAAACTCTCTTAAGCTTGTATTAAGTAGATTTCTTGCATATTCTTTAATGGACTCTTTATCTTTACTACTATACTTCATAGCTTTCTCCTTCTTACTACATTCTTATTTTTATAAAAAATTCCTACAAATATCTATACCAACTATATAAAATCTGTAGGAATTTTATATTATTATTTTTTTATCCTATCTTTAAGTGATGATATACTTATTTTAATAGGCTTTGCAGGAATCATTTCTCCACTGTCATCTCTAATTGGTCCATACGAAATACAATTTCCTTTTTCTAAGTTAATTAATTTCTTCGTCCATATTTTTCTTTCCTCTGAGCTATTAGCAAATCCATTAGCTACAACTGAAGCTTCCTCTTCTGTTTGTGCAAAATAGACTTTTTGAGCTGAGTTTTGTAATCTACTTATGGTTGCTTTATCCATCTGACCTTTTAAAAATTGAGTTGAAAACCATGCTGACCATCCAAATTTTCTACCTTCTGTCAATATCTTAGTTGATGGTGAATTATCCCCAAAGTTTAAGTTTTGAGCTTCATCTAAAATTACAGCAAAAGGCTTGTCCTTACTTCCATGTTGTGTTTTATAGTTCCATAAGTCCCATAATATCATTTCTGTTATTATTCTTTGTACATCTTTTGTATAACCTGTTAATTGAATTATAAATATTTTTCCACCATCCTTATGTAAATCATCCCATTGGAATTCTTTACTTTCTTCAAATGTATTTTTATCTAATAATACATTTAATTGAGATAATGCTGTTTGTGCATATGAAGATTTATCTTCTTCCAACTCATTTCTAAATGTTCTTAAGTTTAACTTTCCATCATATCTATCTAATCCATTTTGTACAGCTTGGTAAATAGAATTTAATTGTTGAACACCTAATTCTTTATAAACTGCGCCTATAACTGATTTAAATCTTTCTGCTACATCAACTGAATCTTCATAAATGAAAATATCTTCATCTAATTCTTTTTGCCCTTTTTTAAACGGATTTAAAGGGAATTTATCTCTTGCTACTATGAATTGCTTCAATCTATCACCAATATATTCTTTAAATTCTGGTTCCAATTGAGATGATTTAAATCCGTCAGTATAATCAATTATTATGGCAGGCACTCCATTATCAACTAACTCTTTTAAAGCGCATTGAATAAAATATGTCTTTCCATTTCCAGATTTTCCTGTAATAAGCATGTGTCTATTAGCTAGCCCTTTATTTCCATATTCCCAATATATTTTCTTAGTTGATCCTTCTGCTTCTCCTAATAATATTCGCATATCATTTTTAAAATTTTTATTTTCATTATTTTTTTCTATTATTGGCTTAGTATCTATTGGCTCTAAATCTCTATCTAAACATTTATTCACATCTAAATCATTATCTACTTTTTCTTCTGGAAAGTTATCTATTACTTCATTTTCACTATTAATTTCATCTATGCAATCATCATTAACTTCTTCATCAATTTCACTATCTTGTATCCATTCAGTCTCTTTTAGACCTTCTAAGTTTTTATTTCTTAACAAATCATTTATTGGTATGTCTAATTCTCCATTACCTAATCGCATATCTAATTCTGTAATGCCTTCAGCTACCCCATAATAAGCATCATCTTCTGTTAACTCAATATAAAGAATATCCTCATCTTTTCTAATACTTCTCCATGTATTATCTTTTTTAAATGAAATTAGAGCACCCTTACCTATGATATCTTCTAATTCAAATGACACATTATATTCATCATTTAATAATAATTTCTTTAGCCTTGTAATTCTATCAAACTCTTTATCGTTCCATATATTGTTAACACATAATTTTTGAGCATTTGTTATAAATAATTTTATAAAGAAATTCCTAAAGAACTTATTTTTAAAAACTTTTCTATCATTAATTTTATATTGAGTTAATTGGTTTCTTAATAATTCATAAGTATTAGCTAATTGCTTTGAACCTTTATTAACTACAGTCGCAAAATTATATCCAACCTTTACTTCAACAGGATAATAATACACTTTTAAATTATCTTCATCTTTAATATTAATACCAATAAATATTAAATCATCACTATGCATTCCCTTTTCTTTTAAATTTTTAAGTGAAAATATTCCTTCACTTTTATTTAATTTAACTGCACTAGATACCCTTATTATCTCTTCTAAAGAGATTGGAACCCATATTATATCTTCATGATTTAATATACTTAATCCATATTTTAAAGCAGAAATTATACTAAGTTTTTCTCTATCAAACTCACTTTTATTAGCAATTAGATTAAGTAACCATTCTCCATTAATACTATTGAAACTTTTTATTATTTCATTTAATTTTTCTTCATTTACATTTTCAATATTCTTTTTACTTAAAAATTCTTTAATAATATATTTATATTGTTCTGATTTATTTGTAACTGTAATAGTATCATATTGATCTGTAGAAGTATATTGATCACTATAATGAATTACTACTAATTCATCATTGTTATCTTCTTCAAAGTACTCCAATCCAAAACTTGGTTCAATGAAAGTTACCCAATTAGATGAATTAAATAATTTTTCTTTTACTTCTTCAGCTAAAGTTAATGGTCTAGTTACTATTGATGTATCCTTTCTATAAGGGTTTATTCCTCCATTATAGCAGTTCACAGCTAATTCATTTAAGTTTATTGCAGTTCTAATTAATTCATTTTTATTATCTACTAAATTTCTTGTACCAAATCCAATTCTATAATCATTATTGTTATTATTTGATGTTACCGTAGATAATAATCCTCCTAATGATACTCCTGCTTCAAGACTGCTAGCATTATCTTCTGCTGCCTCTTCACTAGCACCAGTTTTATAAAAAGATATATGTGCATATTTATAATTTATATCATTATGTTTATAATACCTTATATTTTGTAATGCCATTCTCATAATATCAATTTCATCAAATTGATTATTCTTTGACTTAAATGATATATCAAATTCTTCTTGCAATTTTTCAATACTATTTATATCAAAAAATCTGTCAAATTCAGATATTCCTTTGCCATTATAAACATTTATTTCAATTGGAATAATATTTTCCGAGTCACTATTAATTTGATTTTTAATAAAATCAAATACACCTCTTACTACTTCCCTATCATTCTTAATATTAATTATATTAATTTTTATAGGAGCTCTATATCCTTTTGGGAATAAATAACTAAAATTATTTATAAATTGATTTAACTTTTCTTTTACTACTTTTGCTACAAATGCATTTGTTTCCCCAACTGAAACAGCCTCTTCTTTTTCATATATTAACCATTCCATATTTACTTTTTGATAAATAGGTTTATATAATTTATTTTTATCTCCATAAATATATGGTAGCAAACTATTTGGAGTTAATCTTTCTAATATATGAGTTTCTACATTATCATTACTTAATTGCTTATTTACTTCTAAGCTATAAGCAATATTAATTGGAGACAATGGAGTAAACATTATCTTATCATCGCTTTTTATAGTACCTATTTTTAATAAATCTCTCTTTAACTCATCATTAGCGATAATGTCTTTTGATTGAATCTCTTCAATTTCTTTATTGAATATATTTAAATACTCTTCATAAAGATTTCTAAGTTCTTCATCTATATATGTTAAGCTAGGTATATTATTTTTTCTGGTGTAGTACTCAATAATATTAAGATAAGCATTTGTTAATTCAGTACTAAGCTTTAATTCCTTCTTTGCTATTTCATCTATCTCAAGTACTCCATATAATATTTTATTATCAATAATACTTTTTTCCTTAATAAAGGTTTCTTTAAGTTTTTCTTCTAAGTAAAATTCATCTGTACCTTGTTTTATTTTATTTTTTTCCCAAGTAAACCCTTCGCACCTTTCTCTCTTTCTATTCATTAAATTTATAGAGTGAATAGGTCTACTTCTGAAGTTCTGTTCTTTGATTTCTAATGGAACTATACCTTTATCAGATTTCAATATAACTCTTAATGAATCATCATCCCATGCAGATGACATATTTGAAATTCTTACTGAACTGTTTTCAGTTACCTCTAAAATATCATCTGAATTATCAACATTAACTTCTTTCAAATTATTGCAAGTTCCAAACTTAATTTCACTTCCATCACTATTAATCTGAATTCTATTTTTATTTCCAGACCCTGTTTTTATTTCATATATTGTCTTAATAGACTTCAAGTAATCCTCTTCTATATTCACAACTGCAACATTAAATTCATATTTTGATTTAGCTTGTTTCTTATGCTCATATACAAGTCTATAGAAAGAAGAGTCATACTTATCTGCTGGTAAAGTAACTGTCATCGTTTTACCTGATACCGTAACAAACTCCTTACTTTTTAGCTGAATGTATTCCGTATATAGCGTTTCAGTAAATTTAAATTTAAGCTTTATTGAATCAAGTTTTCCATTATTAAATACAATTATATGTCTTTTTCTCTTTCCTGATGCAGTATCCGCTTTTGCTTTTTCCCAATACACAACTCCTTCAGAAATAGTTTTATTCATATTCTCTTCATATCCGAGAGGCTTATTTTTTAAATTATCTTCAAAAGATTGCTTTACTGCAACGTAATCAGTTTCTCTCCAATTCTCTTTTTTTAATTTTTCTACACCTTTACTATCAAATAACTTTTCCAATTGCTGTTCTTTATCTTCATATTCTTGATAACCTTCTACTTTTGAATATAAATTATTATTTTCTTTAAGTCTCTTTTGAATACTTTTTACATTAGACTTTGAATAAGTATCTAAAGCTTTATCTGGAAACAATCCTATTTCTTTATAATCCGATTTATCTAATGAATTCTTATTTATAATTGATAGTACTTCCTCATAGTCCCATAATGATACGTTATATACATCTGATAATTTATTATTAATATGGAACTTAACAATTTCCTTATCAATTTTGCTTAATTGTGATTTTTCCATTTCATTATTTAAGTTATTAGAGATATATTTAACATTAAGTGGCATACCCTCTGTTTTCATATCACGGCATCCGTTTTTTATACTATCATTAGGCTCATTACAAATTATTAATAAAGCTGTATTTTCCCACTCATTTTGCTGTTCTTGGGAGGCATTTCTAATTGTAACTAAATATGCTGGTGTAACATTTATTGTTGATGCCACAACAACTTTTACATCATCTTTAAGACTAATAGAAAATGTACTATATTCACTTCCTAACTTATGTCTATAACTAAATTTATTTACATTTTCACTTTGAGATAATTCATTATAAAACTTCTCAACTTGATCTTTTTCATCTAATTGTATATAGTATCTTTCCCCTGCATTAACTTCATTGGACTCAAAATACTCCACTACCTTATTTGATAAATATTTATAAAATTGATTTGACATATTGAGCATCCCCACTATCACTTTTTTTATCTATTAAATTTAATTTACCTAATAAATCAATAACTTCAACTTGAGAATATGAGTCTAAAAATAACCCTCTTCTTTCGTATTCTTTAAATAAATCTTTTAAAGTTATTTTATCCTCCTTTATACATATAGCAGTAATCATAAGTAACATTTCTTGTGTCATATTTAACATATACCCATAGCTACCGCCCCTTATCTTTAAGAAATATTTTTTTCCTATTTCTTCAATCCATAGCGCATATCTACTAATCGTTGCTTGTTCTATTTTTTCTGCTAAAGATTTTTCTAAAGTATTTACTAATTCTTCAAATTCTAATTCTACATCAACAGGTTCTTGGTCAAAATTATTTCTATAGATTTTAATCCATTCATAAATAGTGCTTAAATAATTATTCTTTTCTTCATTAGATAAACTATTAATCATATCTACTATTTCAAAATATGTAAACCCCTTAACACCACATAAGAAATTTAAATGTTCAATTACATTAATATTTATTAACAAATTTCTACTTTCAGCTTTTATTAATGAATATCCATTTACTACACTCTTTCTATTTTTACTTGCTTTTTCCCAATCTAATAAATAAAATACTTTTTCTACCTCAGAAAAATTTGCCTTATCTTTTTTATTTAATTTTATTGATAATTGAGTTATATAATAAAAATAATAATATGCTATTAATTGTTGGAAATTTTTCATGAAAAATTCTTTGTGCTTTATAAGAAAGTTAAAATCTTCCTTAGCTACCTCTGTAATAAAATCTAATTTATTAATATATACTTTTTCAGCCTCTCTCTCTTTTAATCCACTTAATTTAGACAATACTAATTTTATTATCATATTCTTAGTTTCATCTTCTTCAAAAATAGAACTTATATTATTATCACTAAATAAAATATCATACAAGAATTGAGCTATTTTCTTTTCGCCTGCAATTTCCGTTCCCTTATCTAGTTCTATATAATTAAACAGTTTTGCATGGAATACTTTTATATCTCCATCTTTATCTATTAAATACTCTTTTACCAATTCTTTTAAATACTTCTTATCATCTTCATTATTACATTTAACAACTTCTACAATATTATCTATGGATTTAACAATATCAAAATCTTCTTCTAATTCTTTTCCGTTTATAAGTCTAACTACTTCCCCTGTGACACCTGAGAATTTTCTTTTAAACTTAGGCCTCTCTGGATTTCTAGTTCCAAAAGGCAAGAATGGAGCAGCAATATTAATTGTATGTTTTCCGCTACCTGGTTTATCTCCCATGTGCATTGACTTTTTTAACTTATTTATATTTTCTTCATAAACCATTAGCTTTCCATCCTTTCAAAAATAAATTCTTCATCAAAATCATTTTCATATATTAAACTGAATTTTCTATTGTTTCTTTTATCCTCAATTAAAAGTTCATTCTCCATATTTCCATTTAATAAAAGCTTGTCTATAAATTCAACAAATAAAACACCTTGTTCTTTATCGTTCTTTGTAACATGGTATCCATTATTTACTTCCACTATTTTTTTATATAATTGATAATCTACATCTAAAGTTTCATATAATTCTCTTCCTACAATTTCATATCCTAATGTGATATTGCTTTTAAATCTCTCTAGACATTCACTACTAAACTTTTCACACATTCCTTTTTTATTTGTAGCTTTTATTTTCAACTGCTCTGCTACATTAAAATTTTCTAACTTTTCATTTAAGTATATATAGTGTTTCTTAGGTGAGCCATTCCATTTATATATTGCATTTTCTACTTCATCAAACATTATTTTATATTCTTTTCCCATTCCACAATTGTAATAGTATAGATATTTCATATAATCATTATACGCACTATCTTCAAATATCTCCTGAATTGCCTCATTTCCAAGTATATATGCAAATCTAATAATAGTATCTATATACTTTTGTCTTAAGGCTTCTGACACATCATTTAAACTATATATATCACCTAAAATTACTTCTATAATTTCACAAGTACTATCATCAAAGTATTGACTTAGTATATGTTTTAAATTACTGGCAATATTTAGAGTTACTATTAACTGGTCTAGTTTTTCATGTCTTAATCCTAAAGGATTTTCAATACTTATAAGTTTTAATAGTGCTCCTCTTTCTTTTGAATTAAATATCATATTAGGTAAAATAGCATCAATATAATCAATACTTGAACTTGTAATATCAAACTCATCAATATTTGCTGGAACTATTAGCTCATATATAAAATTTAGTAGCTCTCTTGTACCTAATATTCTTTTATTTTTAACCATTGCTTTAATTATGATTTGAGTTACTTTATCAACTACACCTTCAATAGATAAAATTTTATAATTCTCTATTACAGGACTATCTAATTTCTCTTCAATATCCTTTCTAAATGCATTATAAAAAGGATTATTGTCATTTTTATCTACTATTTTATATAATAATGATTTTATATATTTAGATTTTGGACCTTCTGCTGTTAACTCATAAATATTATAATCACCAAAGCTTACTAATTTAAAATTATTTGATGAACTACTTTTACTAATTTTTTCTTGATTGAAAATATTACTATTATTAATAAATTCAATAAGCTTAGTATACTCTTCTTTTACACCATCTGCTTGCAAGAAATTATTTAATACTCCTAAATTAATAGCAAGTATAAGTTTTTCATTTGTTTTTTCTATATTTTTATCACTAAAGCCACTTAAGACCTTTTTTAATGTTTCTATTTCAGTTTGACTTGGATCAAAACTTTCAGTAGCATCATTATGGATTTTAAAGTTACTTATAATTTCCTTATATTCTTCATTAACATATGCTAATAAATGTGACTTTCCATCTCCTACACTTCCACATAATAATACTAACTGTGATTGCTCTGAGTTATTTGCTTCCTTTATTAGTTCAAGTAATTCGTTTTGAATATTTCTATCTACATGAAGATATTTTTTAAAAGTATCTAGCTCAGTACATGATTCAACTGCTTCTTTTGCTGATTCACTTAATTTAGATAATTCATTTAATAAATAACTACCTTTTAACTTTTTGTATGTATATATATATTTCTTTTCTTCTTCGTTTATATTAGTATTATTAGAATTTATAATAATCTCCTCATCTATATCCTTAGTATCTTCAGCTAATATTTTATCAGTATATTCATATCCTAATATCTTCATTGCAGCTTCTTCAATTTCTAATTCTTCTCCAACAAGACTAGCGTCTCTTTCAATACCTTTTTCCTGTACTAATTTCTTTTTATTAGATGACTCTATATATTCCTCAATTTTTCTTTTAATAATATTATCAATTTGATCTAAATTTAAGCCATATCCATTTGGAAATTTTGCTGGTTCGTATTCTGGTACTATTTCTTCATGGTTAGATGCGTATGTTTCAAAGAACCATTTAACAATTACATAAAGCTTTTTATAGATTTTAACTGAATATTCTATATCATTATTAGTACCTTCATGTATTGCTTTATTTCCTGTTATTCTAATAAAATCAAATTCAGATAATATTTTATCACTTATAATTCCTTCTTTATGTAGTTCTCTTATTCTTTCATACTGTGGTACTGTTTTCAGATAATATAATTCTTCTATTTCTGCTACATTAATTAATAACTTTTCAGCAAATAATCTAGACTTCGTTATAGCAGCACTAGAATTGGTATATATATTTTCTTCAATGTACTTTCCCATATTATAAAGATCCGCAAACTCATCTTTTAGAACTTCAAAAAAACTATTATTCATAATTAATCCTTTCTATATTTATAAGAATCCTACTGTATTATTTATACTAATTCTCTCTGTTTGTAACTTAACATAATTATATTTTATTATAACAAACATCTTCCTCATATTTTGTTGTAAATTGTCGAAGTGATTTGGAATATAAATGCATTAATTTAAAATTTATTATTAAATATGTAACTTAATAAATTTTATTACTTTATTTCATTAATCTATTTAACAAATTTAAATTCTATTTATATTATAAAGTAATACTAGTAGAAAAGGACTATTGAAAGAATGATATTACACACTTCTTCCAACAGTCCCGATAAAATCATTTTATAGCAGTTTCTTATAATTAATAATATCTAAATAACTTTAATTTCATCACATAATAATATTTATACTACTTTAACAATTCAGAAGTATACACAGCAGTTTGAACATTTTGTTGGGTTACTATAACAGGCCAATAGAACTCTCCTGACCTCCATTCTGAATCATCAGAATTTTGCTTTAATAACATAAGTGTTGGTTCATCTACTGCCATATCTTTAGATATTCTTAAATCAGTTGTACCACTATATGGTGTATCTGAAAAAGATAATCTAGTTTTTCTTTTTCGTGCCATATTTCTATTAGTTCTACAATAAACATTTACATAATTTTTACTTAAATAATTTATTAAAGATGTAAATGCTTTTTCATCTATACAACTTGAATTTTCTATCTCTATAGTTTTATATATTAAATTAATTACTTTTATAGTTTCATCTTTACTTAACTTAAATTCACCATCTAACCTATTATTGTTATTACTCTTTATTATATTATCTATTTGTGTTAAATATCTATTAATATTACTTTTGTATCCAGTTTGAAATCCTACAATGGTTGTTGTTTTTCCCGGCTTTAATACTTGTGTATTACTAATTAATATTTTTTGAGGTGAGCATGGAATAATCTTACCATTCTGGTCTTTACTTATAAAAATTACACCATGCTCTAAATTACCCTCTTCAAAATCTTCTCTAAGCTTACTATCAAATTCATTAATATTGGACATTCTGTAATAAATATCGTTGGTAGTATAGAATCTAGTTACAGCTAAATCCTCTTTGCTTCTATATCCATACATTCTTGAATGCTGCAACACAGTATCTTGTTGCATTTTTTGTGGTGATCTACCATAATAGAATCCAATAAGATTAGCAATTGTTATTCCTCTATCTAATATTTGTCCACCTATAAATATATTTAAAGGTGTTCTAAGCCTTAATTGCCCATCTTCATCTAATAATGCATTAATATCATTTTCTGAATTTACTATAACTCTAGTTACCCATTGTTCTTTAATAGCTCTTTTTACATATTTATTAACTTCCTCTAAAGAAGGAACATCAAACCCATATATATTTACCGAATTAGCTAAATCATTATACCCATCTTCAATATACTTATCTAGAAGTTTACTATCATATTTAACTTCATCCTCTAATTTTTCAATTAACATACTTATTAAATTTTCCTGTCTATTATGAACTGCTTTAGATATCTCAGTATGAATAATAAAACTAAATTTATTTTTCTTTCCTCTCGGATTTCCACCATTTTGAATAATTCTTATACATCCAGCTACAATAAAATTAATTATTGATGTTCTAAGTCCTATTACCTTATTACTAGTTAAAACTTCCTCATCTTTAAATCTTCTTCTATCAGAACTTTTAATTATTTGTAATTCATTTTCTTCGATAGCATGAAATAAATATTCTCCTAATGGATGTTTATCTTTATCAAAATAATATTCTCCACCTATATAACCATTACCATGTGGTACTATAACAGTATCTGCTGGTTTTACTGGTCTAATATCCTTTTCCCCACCTAACTCAATAGTTTCTGGCTGTAAATATAAAGAATATGGAGTAGCTGTTACTTGTATAAACTTACACGTAAGTTGTAATCTTAAATCATTTATTTGCGAAGCTATTCTTCTTAAATCAAAATCCTCAGTATCCTTATTTTTATCATAACCAATACTACAAAAATCAGCTTCATCGTCTATAATTAAACACTTCTTATCCTTATGTAAAGCATATTTTTCTATAAACTTCATAAGCCTTGGAATATTATTCTTTTCCTTCTTAACAACAATAATCATCTTTTTATCTAATTCAAATTGTGACATATTAGGTGGTATACACATAATATCAAATATTTCAATAATATCTTCATCTCTAAAATCATAAAACTCTTGCTTCATTCTAGCTGTAGTTTGTTTTGCTAAAGCATTTGAATTTTTTGTTAATACTACAGCTAAATCATATCCATTATCAAAAGCTAACGATATAACTCCAATAAAAGATCTAGTTTTACCACTTTGTATCTTTCCTAGCATCATTAAAGGTTTATCATCTATCTCATCAAGTTTCTTTACAGTTTCTATTACACAATTTAATGTTTTTTCATTATATTCTTTACTTTTTACACTAAAGAATTCCCCATCTAATATCATAACTTTCCCTTCTTAAATTTTATAATTATTAATATACTTCATTAAATCCTTTAATAATTAAATAAGCTATAAACTTAATTAAAGAATCTATTTTATTTATTACGTCCTTACTATCACTTACAATAGCTTTTCTTATTATATTAGAGCTATTTTCACTCTTAATAAAAGCAGCTACCTTATATTCATTAATACTTCTCATATTTCTAGCTATATCATCAATTTTAACTGTAAATATTACTTCATTTCCTGATATTCTTATTATTTCACTTAAATTAAACTGACAATTAATTATAGGATTCTTGTCATTAACTTTATAATATATTGCTAATAAAACCTTATCATCTTTATCATTATATTTACACTCTACTTTGTAAGATTTATAATCTACCTTTACTATAGTTGTAATATCTTTATTAAAATAATTAATTTTTATATCACTGACTTTATAAGTATAAGTACTATATGGAATACTTAAATTGTTATAATTTTGATTATCTTTTTTGTTTTTCTTTTTTCTCCCTGGTGGTAAAGGTATAGAATACATACATCCCCTCTTTGTATAACAACTTTCACCATACTTTGTAGAAAGAGTATTATAGCAAATTTCATTTTTCCAAAACTTACAGTTTACAAAGTCAACCTTGTCATAATCTTTCTTTATATACTCTATGTGTGCAGATACGCCCTGCATTCTATTTATTCCCATTGCTTTCTCCATTAAATATTAATTATATATAAAATCTTTACATTAATTTTGAAGCTTCACGCGCTATTTCTTTTAATCTTTTATATATCTCTTCACATCTAGACTTTATATAGCAAATCATACCTGCATGCTTAATAAATTCTTTCTTGTCCATATTTTTAAATTCATAATCTAAGTTGCTTTTAGCTAATGATATAGCTTCATAAAATCCACTTCCACAAGGTCCAAATCCTTCCATTTCATCACTAAAAATTGAACTTACTTGAGTTAACTTAAACTCTACTTTTTCCCCATAAATATAATCTTCTGCTATTATCTTGCTTCCACTTCTATTCCTTCTTATATTTCCATAAGTACATTCACATAAATAAGCCTCAAGCCCTATAAATTCTTTAATTAATTTACTGCCTCTTTAGCTAATTCTTTTAATCTTATTTTATCTTCCATAATAATTTTCTCCTTTGTAATGTAGTATTTATCATCATTCTTTACAATTTTATCCTGTCATATTTAAAGCTAACAATCTTTTTTCCTTTACAACTTTCAATAGTTCTCATAAATCTAAAACAGCTTTCAATACACTATGAACTTGTCTTTTTTTAATATTCCCTCACTTAATCTTTATAAAATTATTCTTCTAACTCCAAAGCTTCTCTTTCTATTTCTTCTAATCTTTTATATATCTCTTCACATCTATATTCAGCATATTTTAAATTACCAACATATTCTTTAAATTCTGTTTTACTTAATCTTTTAAAATCATATTCTAAATCAGCTTCTGCTAAACTTATGGCTTCATAAAATCCAGCAGAACATGGTCCCCAGCCTCTCATTTCAAGTGTAAAAATTGAACTTATATCTGTAAGTGAATATTCTATTACACCATCAAATTCATCATCAACTTCAATTATTTCTCCATCTTCTTTTATAGACACTGATCGTAAAGGATTGTGTCCTAACGTTCCAGCTTCTCCTCTAAATTCCTCAATTAATCCTGCAGCTTCCTTTGCTAATTTCATTCTTTGTTCTAATTTACTCATTTTATTACCTCTTCCCATTGATTTATTATATGTTTATATAATAAATCCTAATAGTGACATATATGGTCTCTTTAATATTTTTTTAATTACTTCATACTTTTTTGATTGCCACTATTTTTAACTATTTGAATAATTCGTTGGCCAAAAACTTAACCTTACTTATATTATAAAAGAGTAGATGTCAGCATAATTGACATCTACTCTTTTATTTATATAAATTTTGTACTTTTTCTATTTCAACTTTAAGTTTTTCAATTAAGTATTCTGGATAAATCACTTTTACTTCAGCACCTTGTTTTAAAATCCATCTTACTAACCCTGTATTTATTCCTACAGAAGTGCTAATAATAAAACAATCTCCATCATCTAAACATTTACGAATATCTATTCTATCTCCAAATTTCTCTATTACTGAATTTATTAAGTTTTTATTTACTTTTAATTCAACTCTTTCAACTTTCTCCGCTCTAAACATATCAAAATTTATTAAACCATAATCTTTTAAATCTATGTTTTCTTTATTGTCATGAAGCTCCTTAATTATTATTTTATATAACCTATCAATTCTATAATGTCTTATTTCTTTAATTTCATTAAATCCAATTAAATAATACCTATTATTATAATAATAAATTTTTTTAGGAATAAAATATTCTACCTTTCTCCTTTTAATTATTTTTTTATAATCATCCCTAGTTGTATTTATAAACTCAATAGTTTTTCTTTCTGTAATAGCATTATGTAAATCAAATAAATTTCTAGTAACATCTATTACACCAGTATCTATCGTTTCTGTAATAACTGAATTTCGTAATATTGCTCTATCAATATATGAGATATTAGATAATATTTTTTCTTTTATATTTCTTTTATAGTCATTTTTAATAAATTTATTACTATATAAAGAGTCTAAAATTACTCTACATTCTTCAATTGAAAATTCGCTTTCATAATGATAACAACTAGTATTATATCTAGCTTTTGTTTCAATTATGTTATATCCGCTATCGATTAACGAGTTTATATCTGATTTCACAGTATTTCTTGTAACATTATGTCCTTGGACTTCTAATAAATCTATTAACTGACTTATCGTAAGTTTATTTTTATTATTAGTTTTCTTCTTTAATAATTCTAATAAAAATATAGTTCTATCTATTCCCATATTGTACTCCTTGTAAATTAATATAGAACTGTTGCTATATCAACTGCATTAACCACTTACTAAATATTCAACCTTATTAAATATACTCACTATATTTTAATTATAATCAAATACAGTAATTGTTTAAATTTTCTACTCTTGTATTAGGTGATTCTTCATTTATTGCTTTTTTTAATGTTGATTTATCTACTGTTTCTTTCTCAAACATTGCATACCACGTATTTCCAAAAGTATATACAACAGATTTAGCTTTAAAGGCTAACTTTGGTATATCTAATACATTAGTCTTATAAAAATCACTTTTCTCATCTTTAGATAATCTGTATATGTCAAAATCCTTATCAATATTTTCCTTATTAAATTTTGCTATTATCTTATTATTTATAATCACCTATTACTTCCCCCTTTAATAATTCTAATGCCTTAACATTTGGAGTTCCGTCATTATTAATTAGTGATGGTATTTCTATTATCATTCCATCATTTTGCTTATGCTCTGAATAAATATTATCGGCTATAATATTTATTATATAAACTCTCCTTCCATTAATTTCAGTAAGCTTATTTTCAATTTCCAGCTTATAATCATCTCTATTTTTTTCTTGCCTGTAACTTTGTTTCCAATGCTTAAAATCAATATAAACGCCTTCTGAAATTTTAAAATCAAAAAACTCATAGTAATCCGCTTCTTCTATTTCATTTAACTTAATATTTAATTCTTTTTCTAATATATACTTTCCAGCAACTTCACCTAAAGCACCCTTATAAATATTATTAAATAATACTGGGCTTAATATATATCTATCTTTCACAAAAGTTGTAGCATATCCATTACAAATAAAATATTCTTTTAACCCTTTATATTTAAATATTGATGATAACCTTGCTTCATCTTCACTTACCTCTGAAACATATCTGTCAATACATCTTTCACTATTTTCAAATATTACTTTATCATTATTAAAGTCAATAACAACATCTGAAAAATCACCTTTCTGTGCATACAAATACTTATTAGTTTTATCATAGCCTTCAATATATAAGTTTTTTATTACATCATTGCTATTATATATCTCTTCATTTGCTGTTGGATATTTTAATACTACTTCTCTTAAATCTCTCCATAACTTAATACTGCTTTCCGTCCATCCACGAGATAATATTCTCATTATAAAATTTTTACCTTTAGAAGAAATTCTTTCAGCCCTGTTCAATACTTTTTCTTCATCTTCATTGTATTTATAGCCAATCTCATTTACAATATTAACAAAAGCTTTCATCTCAGGACTTAATATCTTTTCTTTTAAGCAATTTGTATCTACCTTACTTGCTAGCTCTTCTACTGTGTAAATATATATATTATGATTTTTTACATATGTTCTACACATTCTACCTATAGCTTGCATGACCTCTTTTGTAGCTTGTCTTTTTATACTCTTTGATTTAGTAAGTTCCTGATACTTATAATTAAATTCACTACTTTTTAAATATCTATTAAATCCAAGTTTAATTAAATCATCTAATGTTTTATAGCTTATTTCATCATTTTCATATAAATATTCTATCTGAAAAAAATACTTTAATAAACTCTCCTTATCCAGCCCTTCTTCATTATAAATATTTACTGCAATATTTGTTATATCACCTAAAAAAATAGCATCAATATCTTTCTTACTATATCTTGAATCATTATTCTCAGCACCATTTCCTAATCTTATAAAGTTTTCAATATTACTAATATGATACTGTAAATTTTGACCTGCTCCAGTAGTTTTATATGATGACATTATAAATACTTTTTCACCTTTACTAAGCTTTTCTAGTATTCCTTTTTTATCTTCCTCAAAATTCTCACTTCTAAGAACAATAAGGTTATCTTCATTTATATCTCTATCATAATAATTAGATAGATCTTTTATTGCCTCTCGAAAAACCTCTAAGCTAAAGCTACTATTATTACCTTGTACTTTAGGTAGCACACTATTCAGACATAAAAATGATTTAATATCATCATGTAAAACAAACTCTTTAATAGCCATAAAAATATTACAATATCTCTTCCAAATATAATCACCTTCTGTTGCATTAATACTAAGAATAGAATAATATTTATTTACTAAAGTCCTTTTGATAAATATTTCCTTTAAAATATCATCCATTAATAAATTACCTTTATTAAGATTTAATATAGTTGCATTTATTTTTATTTTACCATTATAATATTCATTCCATATAGACTCTAAATTCTCTTGAATCTTTTGATAAGTATCTTTTGATATATATTTAAATTTATCTTTCAATTTTCTTTGCAAATAATCTAAATCATAATTTCCAGTTACAGTTTTTATAGTTGATGTTGCAGATATTCCAATTATCTTTGCCTTATTAGCCAAATATACAATTATTTTTTCAAGTGTATCATTTATGTCTACAAAGTTAAAAACTGTTTCATTTAAATGTTCATCACTATCCTCAAACTCAAAATACTTATAACCATTATTATAAAAGGACATATCTGGAATAATATCTTTTTCCATATCTTTGACTAATGTATTTTGCGTTAAGTCATTCATTAAAAGATTTATCTGACTTTCTGATAATGAAAACTCTCTATATATGGTTTTAGAGGCATTCTCAATAGTAAATTGATCTTCTTTACTACTTCTTTTATCATTTATATAATTTGAATAATTTTGTGATAAATTTAATACCATATATCTAAATTTATTTAAAAAGCTACTTATGTTTCTGACTAACGAATATATTATGATGTCATCATATTTCCTATTATTGTAATATTGCTCTTTATTTTCAAAATATATATTTACCCTATTTTTATCTTTATCTAATGCTGCCCTTATATAGTTGTAATTGTTTCTAAACAAATAATAAGATGGCTCTACTAATGCGGTGTTTTTTACCAAAAACTTATCTAAACTTAATAAGTATATTTTATAATCATCTATAAATACAGTTGGATATATTTGAGCTATCCATTTAAAATCATTCTCACTTCTTATTACTTCTCTTCTTTAAGATGGCTCTTTAGGAAGATTCTTTTTTATTATATTAGTAATCTCTTTTCTAAATTTAATTTCTAAATTAGCTTTTATTTCTTTCTCTATATTCTCTTTAATTAATTTACTAAAATATTCTTTATTAGATCCAAGCTTTTGTAAGGTCATTAGGTTATCCTCTATCTCCTTAACTACTGGTGTTTTAAATTTATCTGGAATTGTAGTTTTTAAAAAGTTTTCACATAAATAATCATAATTAGACTTCACCAATATTACATCATTTGAGTAATTCTTATTATCATTTTTTATATATACTTTTTAACTCCTCACCTGGAAGGTTCTTCTTAAGATTTGTTATAAAGAATTGTTTTTTATTTCCTTCATATTTATATATGTAATCATATATTACTCTAACAGAATTATAGGCTTTACCATAGCCTGTAGGCATATCTGCTATTAATAACCCATTATTATGCGGTGAAATTATAAAATCTAATAGTGCATTTTTCATTATTACTTCACTGACACTTTATTTACAATTATACACTTATTTTGTGTTATTTTATAACTTATTTTAGCACAATCTTTAAAAGAAACTGTATTTTTTTGATGAAAATAAAATTGGTTTTAAAATAATGAAATTATTAAGATAAATATGAACTGTTAAAAGAATTGTGTAATATCAATTCTTTCAACAGTCCCGACTTGTCCTTATACTAATTTTTCTAAAACTATAAATACTAATATCCTATATAATTTTTAATCTATTAATGTTATAACTACTCCTCTAGTTCCGTATCATTAGATTCTTTGGCTACTCTTTTGAATTTAAACTTAAATTTGCCATTTGCATTTATAGCTTGTACTATTTCTGAGTAAAGCGGGTAATCCCCAATACCGATTAATTTTACCCAACACTTTGCTCTAGTTAATGCTGTAAATAATTTATTTCTATATGAAATATCTTCTTCACGCTCTGCTATATATTCAGCACCAATTACATAAACCATTGGTGCTTCATTTCCTTTTGCTCTTAATATTGTTGATATTGTTACAGCATTATCCTCCCAATACTTTTCTTTTTTTTCATTTTGCCAACGATCTTCTTTTAGAATATTTGCTTTACTACATGCAGGAATATAAAAATTTATATTTTCATAATTCAATCTACTAGTAATCTTATTAATATATTTATCTTTATCTAATTCATTTAAAATAATTACTAGTATATCTCTTGAAGGATTTAACTTTTCAATATTTATATCATACACTATACATTCAACTAACCTATTTACTGCCTCATCTTCTGTGTTATATTTTTCAAATGAAAAACATTCTCCTTTATAAAAATCTCTTATAGGATTTGGTGAATTTTCTTCTGGTCTTACTAGTACAATATCATTGCCACTTTTTTTAAAATCACCTTTCACGACGTTATAGCCTATATTTTCCCAATCCTTTTGAGTTGTATATCCTGTTAACATTCCATCTTCTCTAAAAAAACCCATTCCAATTGCATGAGCTGATGTTAATATTTGATGTGGTGTTCTATAACATTTACGCATAATTTCAGATTTTCTTATTCCACCTTTATATACTCCAGTAACTAAGGATGAATCTCCAAATATTTCTTTACTTGATGGTATCTTTGTATTATTTAAACTTTGTAATTCATCATATGCCCATATAATTCTTCTTAATTCTTTGCCATTATCACTTTTTATAGGCTTTATCGATTTATAACACATATAATAAAATGATTGCTTATTATTATATTTATACTTTTCATCTCCTACTAAATCCTGACCTTCATCAATAAAAATTGCATCAAATTCTTCTTTAAGATTTCCTTTTTTCTCTTCAAGCAATCTTTTTGAAATATAATTAATACTTACTTCCGGTGGTACAAAGCCACCTAAATCATTCTTAACATCTGATGCATTTAAGAATTTACAATTATTTATTTCAGCAATTTCTCTATATATTCCATTAACCTTAGCACTTCCCCATGCATGAAGAATTTTTAAGTTTGAATTCTCATCATATGACATTTCACCATTAGTAAATGCTTTTATATACATATTGATATTATTTTTAATAGTGTCATATAAACTTTGCGTAAAGAAAGTAATAGCTATTTTCCAATCTGGATGCTTTAAATGCATATATACAGCTTTTTGGCAAATTAATAAAGTTTTACCTGATCCCGCTATCCCTCTTATTCTTTGTGGCCCCTGAGCAATACTCTTAGATATTCTTTCTTGTTGAATATCTAAATCATATATTTTTTGTTTGACATTATTTAATATATCTAGCTTTGTTCCCTTTGGAATGTCCATATTAAGACTCTCAGCATAATTTTGTTCATATCCCATTATTGATAACATATTACTATATACTTCATCATTTAACTCCATTGTAGCTTGTAAATTAAATATTTCATTTATCTTGTCTATTAATTTACTGTCATTTAAATCATCTTTAAACAATATATTTTTTTCATTTATATTGTCTAATATACCTGCTTCATAAAAATCATTTTTACATATATATGGTAACGCCAAAATACCTTTTGATTTATAATTTCCTCTTACAACCCTATTAACATCTAACCTACCTCTTAATGCATATATATAATCATCAGATTGTTCTATTTGTTCTAATATTTTTATCCTGCCTTTCTCTTTTATTTTATCTAATGTTAACTCTGAGACTTCTATTTCTATAAGACCAAGTTTTTTATCAATTAATAATATATCCGGTTCTTTACGTTTCTCTCCAACATTAAAAAATAGTGGATATTTATAATAACCTAACACCTCTCTATTACTAAATGCTGATTTTACTACTTTCCATAATATTTGCTCCCCTTGTTTAAACGGTTCTTCACCTTGAATAAAATTACTCATGTTTCATCCCCACTTTTCTATTCTACAATATTTATAATTAACATTTATAATTTAATTATAAAATATTATTTTATATTTTTATGTCGAATTTCGTCATTAAATATTTTTTAATCATCTTTAATATTTAGTAATAGAAAACCATAATATCTACTTATAGTAGGTTTTATAAATTCCGTAACCTTTAAAGCAAAGCACTTTTGAATATTCCATATAAATAATTTTCCTTTTTTAAAACTTTAATTTTTTTATAAAATTATTTTTCTTACTATCTAAAAAACTATTTGTAATTATTAAGCACTTTTTTATGTTCTTTAATTACATCTTCAATCAATTCCTTTGGTTCTAAGACAGTACATGATGTTCCCATTCCCATAATCCATGAAATAATTTTTGTTTTTCCTTCTACAGTTGCAGTATAAATAAGATATCCCTCTTCCATATAATCTTCTATATGCTCATCTTGTGTCCAAGAATATTCTTTAAAACTCATTGCATATGGATAACTTATCCTTAATTTTATTTCATATTTCTCATCTTTAAACAATCCAATAGTATTTTTCAAATAATTATTTAAATCAAAATCATCTTTTTCAAACTTATCATCTAGCAAGCTAATTCTCTTCTTGTAACTTTTTTTCTACTTCTAAGAATTGCTAACATTCTAAGCGCATTATTTACTTTTCCCATGTTTTCTCCATATTACATTTATATATTTTCAAATACTAATTTTCTTATTACAGTGGATATTTAAGCGTTATTAGTTATAAATATTTTTATTAATGCTCAAAAAAGCAGCTATTATTTAGCTACTTTTTTATGCTTTATTAATTAATATTTATTAGATATTAATATCTTTAAAATTTTCTTTTGTCTTTCATCTAGTATATCTTTATTCCATAATTCATTATTTTGTAAGAATATTTTACTAGAATTGAACACATCTATACTTCCACTTAAATACTTTTTCTTTTTATCTTTAAAATCTAAATTGCTTAATGAACTATTCTTCTTTTTACTAAGCAATACCAAATTAGCTAGTTTATTAGTCCAATACTCTCTTTCTTCTTTTGAAAAATTTTTAACCCACTCACTATCTTCTTTAGGGTTTTGAGGCAATACGTGTTCTACTGTAATATATTTATGATTAGATAAATGTAGCGTATTATCCCCCATTAAATATTCTATTTTTAATAATAAATATTTAGCATATTGTTTTCCATATATATTACCTTGTAAAATTATATTAAGGCTCTCTAAATCAACCTTAAATATTTCATTATTTTCAAATAATTCTTGTAAATTTTCTAACGTAGTTTTTTCTATAGCCTTAAGTATTTCATTCATTGCATCCAATCTTTGGTGTTAGTATAAAGTAGTGGACACATTAAATCGAACTAAGTAAAATAATATTTAGTTAAGAAAGGATGTGTCCATTATGGGAAAG
>ENA-OOWV01000101-OOWV01000101.1-human-gut-metagenome-genome-assembly--contig:-NODE-101-length-67637-cov-5.549229_pt1 | contig 67637 bp, 66 predicted proteins | sample MGYA00241584_ERZ501337 | MGnify/ENA primary metagenome ERZ501337 (study PRJEB25962, sample SAMEA2042744) | human gut metagenome | biome: human gut; feature: human-associated habitat; material: faeces... | reverse complement strand
AGGAATAAATTTTAATGATGCAGAGTTTATACAATATCTTAATCCGCCCAATTCGCTTGGTCCATCTGTAAAAACATGCCCTAAATGCGAATCTGAGTGTGTGCTTCTTACTTCTGTTCTAAACATTCCATGACTAAAATCTTGCTTTTCCTTAATATACCCTTTATTTATTGGCTTTGAAAATGCAGGCCAACCGCATCCTGAGTTAAATTTATCTTTTGAAGAAAATAAAGGTTTTCCACTTACAATATCAACATATATTCCCTCTTCAAAATTATCATCATATTCGTTATCAAAAGGTGGTTCCGTTCCATTTTCTTGAGTAACTTTATACTGAAGAGGTGTTAATATATCTTTAAGCTCACTTTTCCTTTTACTTGAAAGCTTCCAAGCTTCCTCTATAAATTGCTTTCTACCTGACCCTACATAATAAGCTTTATATCTAAAAGGATTTTTTAGATAATAATCTTGATGATATTCTTCAGCAGGATAAAATTCTGTAGCTTTTAATATTTTAACTAAATGGTTTAACCATACACCAAAAGCATCCCCCGCAAAAATAGCTTTTTTGTTATAGTCAAATTTAAGCCCTCCTAATATTTGTAATATAAATAAAGATGTCTATTTAATTAGTATATGGATAAATAATAAAAATATCAGTAGAAGAAGTATTTATATTAAGTTATCTATGCCATTTACATTAGCTTGCTCATCTTCATCTATAGGAATTACAAGATATTTTTTACCATCAATAACTTCAGATTTTATTTGTGATACTTTTTCTGGTTTTACCTTAAGAACAATATCATAATCTAAATCTTCACCAATAGATTCAGAGTTAGTAATTGTTTCAGAAACTTCATTTTCTAATATATCTTCATTTGAATCTGTAGCAGTTTCTTCAGATACATTATGCTTAAATCTTTCAAGCTTTGTTTCTAAGATTTTTACTTGTCTTTCAAGCATTTCTTCTTTTCTTTTTTGTGCTTTGGCTGCCAATGTTTTATTATCTAATAAAGTTTCTGCTAGCGGTGGAGTATTACCAAAGCTTTCAGTATATGATTTTTCAATTTTTGTAGTGATTTCTTCAGGCACTCCACTTTCCGTTAGAATTTCTTGAATGACATTATTAGTTAAAACTATAGGTTCATTGCTATCTTCATGGATTGTATTATGTTCTTCTATTTTATTATTAAGGCTTTCTTGGATTTCCATAAAGAAATGGTTAGATTTTTTTTCATCACTTCCTAAAGCGTTTTTAATAATACCATTAAATGTTTCTTTTTGTTCCGTTGCTGTTTGCTTAGATGTACAGCCTAAAGCTTCTTCCATTAATTCAGGATGAGGATCTTTAGCATTTTTAGTGTAATAAATAATTGAATTAACGTCAGAACCTCTATCAATAAAAGCTGGGAATACAAATCCATGTGCAGGAGATTCTACTATCCAATCTCTTATACGTGATTTTATAGCATTTTCATCTTCAAAATATCTTAAACCTGCTTTTGATAATTCAACAGGGCAAATAGCGCATAAAATATACTCGTATACTTCTTCAGATTCATCTAATTTAGCATTATCAGTAGTTTTAGTAATGATATCATAAGCATCATGGAATATTAATATAAGAAAGTTTCCTGTATAATGATAGTTTTCAATGATAAGTTTGTAAAAATCATCTAGTAATTTATCATCTTTTAATTGACTTTTTTTTAGTTCCATTAAAGAAAGCTGTCTTTCATTAATATACTCATCATTTAAAGGAAAATTAAGCTCTAGTAAATTATTGCCGATGGTTCCAGAAAGGACCTTTTTGGCGATTTCTAAATATTTAAAATAATCATCTTCTTCTAAATTTAAAAATGTTTCTCGAAATTTTAAAAGGATATTCTTTTCTCCATTAACATAGCAACCACACATTTTAGTAAATGTACAGTTATTTTTCTTAAAACGTTTTTTTAATTCTAATATATCTTTTTTATTCATTTATAATCCTCTCATTTCCTGTATTTAGTAATACATACCTTAGATTAGGTTACCAATATATAAGTATAGTGTTGATTTTATAGCTCTGCAAGTTCAGAAAAAATATTTTAATTCGTTTGGGATGATGTGCTTTTTCATTTATAAAATCCTTATGGTAATATTCGGTATTAATGTATTATTTTTGTCTAAGAATAGATAAAATTATGGTAATAATTTTAAAACAGTTAAAAAATTTTGACTAAAGCTAAAAAACATATATAATAGAATAAGTGATTTTTTTGCGAAAATAGATATGAGGTGACTTAGTTTTTATGAAGGATAAGGATAAATTACAAGAAGCAATTTTAAAGGCTGATATGAAGAGTGCTGAGAAGATATGGAAAGAGTTAGATGGAGAGCAGACATTAGCATCATTATTAGAAAAAATGACTAAAGATGAGTTAGTTAAGATTGCTAAAAAATATGATGTTAAAGGTATTACATCATTAAAGAAAGCCGAAGCTGTTGAAAGAATAAGAGAAGTCGTTATAAATAATGAAGATCATATGATTAATTCATTAGAAGAAACTTCAATAAGATTCTTACAGGAATTAATAAATGATGATGGTGTTAAAAAGTATCAATGTGATTTATTAATAAACTCAAACTTCTTAAGAAATAGAGGCGTTGTATTTACAGCATCTATAGATGGAGAATTATATGTTATTTTACCAGAAGAACTAAGAGTATCATTAAAAGAAAAGATAACAAAAGAAGCTATGGCTGCTGCTAGAGAAAAGAGTGATTTAATTAAGGCTATGGCAGGAAGTACATATTATTATGGAGTAATTTCATATTCAGCCATAAAAGAAATTTTAGAAGCTGCATTTAAAATTGAACTTACAGATGAAAAAATAAAAGAGTTAACTTTAATTGGAGAAGAATTAGGATATGACTATGTTATAGAAGAAGATGGATTATGCCATATTGATGTTGAAAATTCAAGTAAGATTGCTAAACTTCAAAAGAAAAACAAGAAGAATATTTGTAAATTTGATAAGAAGACTTTAATAAAAGCAGGTGTTCCAGACTTTATGGAAGAGCATAAATGTGGAAAGAATCTACAAAGAGTTTTAGGAGAAATGTTTATAATTGATAAAGAAATCCTAAAAGATGAAATGGATTCATTTACTATAAGTATTAAAAATGAAATGCCTATGGAAAAAGCTATAGATTTATTCTTAGATGCATATGAAATTGATACTGAAGAAGAAAAGAATATTTTGGCTTATGAATTAGAACATTTAGCTAAAAGTATAAAAAGATGGTCATTAAATGGATATTCTGAAAATGAAATAACAAAGCAGGAGCAAAGAGTTGTTAATGAAGTGAAGATAGGAAGAAATGATCCTTGTTTATGCGGAAGTAAAAAGAAGTATAAAAAATGCTGTGGAAGATAATATATAATATAGTACAACTATAACATTTTAAAATATGGAATTAGTGCAATTTGGTACTGATTTCATATTTTTTTATTTAAAAAAATTTTAAAAAAATATATATTTTTAAATAAATGGCATCAAGCACTGAGACTTTGTGAAATATTCTCTTAATGTACAAGAAACTAAAAATATCTTCATATAATATATTGAATTGATAGTAAGACTAGTATTTAGCAAGGAGTGGTTAAGGTGTTGAGAATGTTTGTTTTTGCTGCAGGTTTTATAATGATTGCTTTTGCAATAAGGTTTTTTAAAGATGAAATTATGCTGTACAAAAATGGCGTGAAAAATGAAGCAACTTTAATATTGATGAAGCCCTATAATCATGTTGATATAAATGAAGTAAGAAATAAAGTGTATTATGTTGGGATAGAACCTATTTTGGAGGTGAATAATGAAGATAAAAAGGTAATAATTGAATATGATGATTATGATGAATTTAAAGATTTGAAAGTTGGTGATAAGGTAAAAGTTATATATCCTAAAGAAAACATAAGTGAGATAAAGAGATACTCATTTTTAAAAATATTTAAAACCAGTATAGTATTATCTTTAATAGCTATTTTTATTATTTTTGTAGGAACAAGTTTATTATAAAAGTGGAACTTGTTCCACTTTTTCTTTTATGTAGATATTATTTCATTGATTTCGAGAGAAAATTTTATTATTATTAAATATGGGAGTGGCATATTTTTATGGAGAGTGAGCTTATGGAAAAAAATGAAGCAAAATTTGTTTTAAATAGATTATTAGTACAATTATATGGTGATATATTAAAAATTGAAGAAAAGTCTTTACAAGAAGGGGAATTCTCCGATTTATCAGTTACTGAAATACATATTATAGAGGCAATTGGTATTAATGGATCTAGAACTATGAGTGAAATTGCTCATGATTTAAGCATTACAGTTGGAACGCTTACTACGGCAATTAATAAGTTGATTAAGAAAGAATATGTAGAAAGAAAACGTATTGAAGAGGATAGAAGAGTAGTTCTTGTTAATCTTACAGATAGGGGAAAACTTGCTTACGATAATCATGCCAAATTCCATGCAGACATGATAGATAGGCTAATTGAAGGATTTGAAAAAGAAGAGGAAACTGTATTAATTGCTACTTTAAGTAAATTAACAAGCTTCTTTGAAGAAAAATATCATTTAATAAAAAAGAAATAATTATATTTAAGGAATTAATTTTATTTTAAAAAAATAAAATTAATTCCTTTTTTTAAAATAAATAAAAGGCCAGTGAAATATATATATAAATAAATATATATTTTATTGGAGGTGGTGAATAGATGAGGAAAAAAATGAAGCTATTAGCTATATTAAGTGAGGTGATAATGTTAAGTGTATTATATAGCTGCTCAAATAATAAAGAAAATTCAGGAAAAGATGATGAAATTTATAAAATAGGAATAAATCAAATTGTACAGCATTCTGCTTTGGATTCCGCAAGAGAAGGATTTATTGACGGGCTCAAGGAGAAAGGGTATGTTGATGGGGAAAATATAGAAATTGATTATGAAAATGCTCAAGGTGATGTATCCATTGCCCAAACTATAAGTAAGCAATTTGTCAATAATGAAGTTGATATGATTTTTGCAATTTCTACATCATCAGCTCAATCAGCCTATAATGCAACAAAAGAAATACCTATTGTTTTTACAGCTGTAACTGATCCAGTAGCTGCAGGAATAGCAAATAGCTTTGAAAGTTCAGGTAATAATGTTACAGGAATGTCAGATATGGTTTCTATGACAGAGCAAATCGCTTTATTACAGGAAATTGTACCAAGCATAAGGAATATAGGGGTTATCTATAATACTTCAGAAGCAAACTCAATAGTACAGGTTGATGAATTAAAAGCAGCAGCAAAAGAAAGTAATTTAGAAGTGAAGGAAATATCAATTACCACTGTCAATGAAATAAATCAAAATCTATCAGCAAATATAAAAGATATTGATGCATTATATGTTCCTACAGATAACACTGTAGCATCAGCATATGAATTGGTAGGTAATATTTGTTTAAACAATAATATACCGATGTTATGTGCTGAAGAAGCAGGAGTAAGTAAGGGAGGTTTATGTTCTATAGGAATAGATTATTATCAGTTAGGTAAAGAAACTGCATATAAGGCAGTGGAAATCATTGAAGGAAAGGAACCTTCAGAGATAAAAATTGAAAAATCATCAGATATGAATATTACTATAAATTCAGATGCGGCAAAGAAAATTAATATAGAAATACCTAAAGAAATTGAAGAAAAGGCTCAAATTATAACTGGAGGAGTGAACTAAATGAATCTTATAATTGATGCCATTGAAGAAGGTCTGTTATTTTCTATTGTTTCAATGGGAGTATATATAACATATAAGATTCTTGATTTTCCAGATCTTTCAGTAGATGGCACATATCCTTTAGGGGCAGCCATAACAGCAGTTCTTCTTATAAATGGAGTTAATCCATGGTTAGCAATTATAATTTCAGCAGTTGGAGGAGCAATTGCAGGAGGGACAACTGCTTTTCTACATGTAAAGCTTAAGATAAGTAATTTGATGTCAGGTATACTTGTGATGATAGCTCTTTATTCTGTAAACTTAAGGGTTATGGGAAAATCAAATACTCCATTATTTAGCACTAAAACCATATTTAAAAATACTAATTTGAAATCCATATTTATAATAATAATTATGGTGGTTATCTGCAAAATTATCATAGATACATTTTTAAAAACAAAAAGAGGGTTTTTACTTATTGCAGTAGGTGATAATGAGCAAGTAGTATCATCCTTAGGTATAAATAAAAATGGTGTTAAGGTGCTTGGTTTAATGATTAGTAATGGCTTAGTGGGAATGGCTGGGGCAATCCAAGCACAAAAGTATGGTTATGCTGATGTAACTATGGGACAAGGGATTGTGGTAATGGGGCTGGCAACAGTTGTTATAGGCATAACTATTTTTGGTAAGCTTTCGCTTTTGAAATGCACAACATTATCTATTCTAGGAGCAATTATATATAAAGTAGCTATAGCTATTGCTCTAAGGGTAAACTTTAATCCAAATGATTTAAAATTAATTACAGCAATAATAGTTATAATTGCCTTGGCTTCTAATAATGGAATTTTTAAATTTAAAAATAAAAAAATAAAGAGAGAAGGCAGAGAAAGTGCTGAAAATTAGAGATATGTATAAGGTGTTTAATGCAAATACAGTTAATGAAAATAGAGTGTTTGAAGGATTTTCTCTTGATGTTGAAAAAGGAGAGTATGTATCCATAATAGGCTCTAATGGGGCAGGTAAGTCTACATTGTTAAATTTAATAAGCGGAAATTTAGCTGTGGATAGTGGCAGTATAATTATTGATGGAGAAGAAGTTGCAAAAAAAGAGGAATACTATAGATGTCGTTATATAGGACGTGTATTTCAAAATCCTACCGTTGGAGTAGCTCCTAACATGAATATATTAGAAAACATGTCTTTAGCAGATAATAAAGGTAAACCATATGGTATGAAATTTGCCATAGATAAGAAACGTATCAATTATTATAAGGAAGAACTTAAAAAATTAAACTTAGGTTTAGAAGATAAGATATATAATAAAGTAAATTTATTATCTGGAGGACAAAGACAAGCTTTAACTTTAATTATGGCTGTAATGTCAAATCCTAAAATATTATTATTAGATGAACATACTGCAGCATTGGATCCCAAAACATCAATAAAAATAATGGATATAACCGATAAAATTATAGATGAAAAGAAAATAACCACATTAATGGTAACACATAATATTAAGCAAGCTATAGAAAGTGGCGATAGATTGATAATGATGCATGAAGGAAAGATTGTGATAGATGTTAAAAGAGAAGAAAAGTCAAAACTAAATAGAGATAAGCTTATTGAAATGTTTGGCAGAGCTAATATGAAAGATGTTCTCAGTGATAGGAGTTTGCTAAGTACATTTTAGTATATAGCAGATAAAAAGAGAAGAAATTATTCTAACTTAATTTCTTCTCTTTTTTTTGTATTATTTTTATAAAAAAAGATAAAGATAAAATTGCCTTAATATAAGAAGTTAAATTACTTTTAAAGGAAGAAATGGTGATAATAAAAATGCGAAGTTAGTTAAAAAATAATCTATGTCGAAGAAAAATACAAAAATAGACAAGATGTCTGAGAATGTTAATAATGGCTATAAAAAAGGGTTAAAACAATAAATGAATTAGTATAAGATAAAAAATATGAAAAAAATTAGAAAAAAAGTTTGACAAAAAATAAACGATGTAATACAATGAGGTTGTGGACATGTTAAAAATATAACGAAGTCCTGAAAGAAATAAGCAATTCAATAATAATTTATTAATTATAAATTTAAATTCAGGAGGAATTCAAATGAAAGTTACAAATGCTCAAGAGTTAACAAAAAGAATTGAACAATTAAGAGAAGCTCAAAAACAATTTGCTACTTATACACAAGAACAAGTAGATGAAATTTTCAGACAAGCAGCTTTAGCAGCTAACCACAACAGAATCAAGCTTGCTAAAATGGCAGTTGAAGAAACTGGTATGGGTATAGTTGAAGATAAAGTTATAAAAAATAACTTTGCTGCTGAATATATATACAACCAATACAAGGACATGAAGACTTGCGGTGTTTTAGAAGAAGATAAAACAAGTGGAATCACAAAAGTTGCAGAACCAATCGGAGTTATTTCTGCAATAGTTCCAACAACAAACCCAACTTCTACAGCAATATTCAAATGTTTAATAGCTTTAAAAACTAGAAATGCAATAATCATTTCACCACACCCAAGAGCTAAAAACGCAACAATTGAAGCTGCTAAAATAGTTTTAGAAGCTGCAGTTAAAGCAGGAGCTCCAGAAGGAATAATCGGATGGATAGATGAACCATCAGTTGAATTATCTCAAAATGTTATGAGAGAATCAGATATAATACTTGCTACAGGTGGTCCAGCAATGGTTAAAGCTGCTTACTCATCAGGAAGACCAGCTTTAGGTGTTGGTGCAGGAAACACTCCAGCAATTATCGATGAAACAGCTCACATTAAAATGGCTGTTAACTCAATATTAATTTCTAAAACATTTGATAATGGTGTTATTTGTGCATCAGAACAATCAATCATCGTTTTAGATAAAGTTTATGATGAAGTTAAGAAAGAATTAGCTGAAAGAGGAGCTTACATCTTAAAAGGTGAAGAAATCAATAAAGTAAGAAGCATAATCTTAAATGAAAGAGGCGGATTAAACGCTGATATGGTTGGTCAATCTGCTTATAAGATAGCTAAAATGGCAGGAGTAGATGTTCCAGAAACTGCTAAAGTTTTAGTTGGTGAAGTTACTTCAGTGGAATTAGAAGAACCATTCTCTCATGAAAAATTATCTCCAGTATTAGCAATGTACAAAGCTACATCATTTGAAGAAGCTTTAGATAAAGCTGATAGATTAATTGAATTAGGTGGTATGGGACATACATCAGTTCTTTACACTGATCAAGTTAAAAATAGAGATAGAGTTTTAACATTCGGAGAAAGAATGAAAACTGCTAGAACATTAATCAACATGCCAGCAGCTCAAGGGGCAATTGGAGACTTATTCAACTTCAAATTAGCACCATCATTAACATTAGGATGTGGATCATGGGGTGGAAACTCAGTTTCAGAAAACGTTGGTCCAAAACACTTAATCAATGTTAAGAGCATAGCTGAAAGGAGAGAAAATATGCTTTGGTTTAGAGTTCCAGAAAAAACTTACTTCAAATACGGATGTTTACCAGTAGCTTTACAAGAATTAGCTGATATGGGTAAAAAGAAAGCATTCATCGTAACAGATAGAGTATTATTTGATATGGGATACACTAACAAGATTACAGATGTTTTAGATGCAAACGGAATCCAATACAAAATATTCTCAGATGTTGAACCAGATCCAACTTTAAGATGTGCTAAAGCTGGTGCTGCTGAAATGGCTGCATTCAACCCAGACGTTATAATTTCACTTGGTGGTGGATCAGCAATGGATGCTGCTAAAATTATGTGGGTTATGTACGAACATCCAGAAGTTAACTTCCACGACTTAGCTATGACATTCATGGATATAAGAAAGAGAATATACAAATTCCCAACTATGGGTCAAAAAGCTATGATGGTTTCAATAGCAACTTCAGCTGGTACTGGATCAGAAGTTACTCCATTCGCAGTTATCACTGACGAACAAACAGGAGTTAAATATCCATTAGCTGACTATGAACTAACTCCAGATATGGCTATCGTTGATGCTGAATTAATGATGACTTCTCCAAAGGGATTAACAGCTTGCGCTGGTATAGACGTATTAGTTCACTCAATTGAAGCATACGTTTCAATAATGGCATCTGAATACACTAATGGTTTAGCTTTAGAAGCAATTAGATTAGTATTCAAATATTTACCAGATGCTTATAATGAAGGAACTACTAACATTAAAGCAAGAGAAAAAATGGCTCACGCTTCATGCATGGCTGGTATGGCATTCTCTAATGCGTTCTTAGGAATTAACCACTCAATGGCTCATAAGCTAGGTGCATTCCACCACTTACCACACGGTATGGCAAACTCATTAGTAATGACTGAAGTTATAAGATTCAACTCAGCTGATGCTCCAGTTAAACAAGCAGCATTTGCTCAATACAAATATCCAAATGCAGCATGGAGATATGCTAAGATAGCTGATCATTTAGGATTAGGTGGAAACACTATCGAAGAAAAAGTTGAATTATTAATCAAGGCTATAGAAGAATTACAAGCTAAAGTTAATATGCCAAAAACAATTAAAGAAGCTGGTGTAACTGAAGAGAAATTCTATGCTACATTAGATGAAATGGTAGAACAAGCATTTGATGATCAATGTACAGGTGCTAACCCAAGATACCCATTAATGAGAGAATTAAAAGAAATGTACATCAATGCATATGATGTAAAAGCTGAAGCTCAAGCAGAAGCTGCTGCTACAAGCAAGAAAGCTAACAAAAAGAAATAATCAAGAAAATAATTAACAAACTATAAATCAACTCTATAATGTTTATAAATTAATGCTTTGTGAAGTATCCCTAAATAACGAAAGTTATTTAGGGATATTTTTTTATTTAAGGATATCATAATTGATTTCTAAATTACATAATATTGAATATCAAACTTTTTTAGGAGAATTATTGTGAAGAAGCTAAGTATAGTTATTATGTTAATTTTTTTTATGTTTTTATCAGGTTGCTCAGGTTATGTGAGTAATTCTGATAAAAAAGATATCAAGGAAACTGTAGATAAGGTACTTTCCTATGACATAACATATGATGATAATCTTAGTAATTATATTAATGAGGAAAACTTTTATACTAGCAATTATCGTTTTTTCTATACTTTATTTTTGGGAGATTTAAGTACTTTTGAATATAACAGTGAAATTAAATCTGTTAAAAAATATGGTAAAGAGTATATTGCATGTTTTCTATTGAATTTAAAGGCTGAAGGTCAGTTGATTTATGAGGATCAAGAGGATGAAGAAAATGATGAAGGACACAGAGCCAGTGCAGAAGGAATAGATGTTCCTATTAAAGTTGTGCTAAAGAAGACTGATAAGGGATTTTATATTAAATCAGTAACAGAGTATGATACTTTAGATATAGCAAAAGAAGAAAGTGATGGATTTAAATAAAGAAAAATATACTGGTGATTAGTGGTAAGTATAAAAATGGAAAATTGCTTAAAAGCCTATTATATAAGGAAAGTTGCTTAAGAATATTATGGAAATAAATCTTTATATATAAACTAATAGTACATTATGGTCATTGTTCCTTTTATTATTTCAGCAATAACTAAAAAAATATGTTATAACTATACACAGGCAGAGTTAGTAGAAGTAAAAAGTACTTTAACTAATAAAATATTGGACAAGCTATTGTTCGAAAAAATAAAAAGGAGTGGTACCAATGAAAAAAAGACTAATTGCCATAATGTTATCAACATCATTAATAGGAGGAATAGCAGCTACTATAGGAAGCCAAACCACAGAAGCAGCCACATTAAAAGCAAAAAGTGGATGTATTACATCTATAATAAAGGATAATGTAAAAGATTCAGAAGTATTGAATTTAAGTAGTGATTGTGGAGTATATCAAAGAAGAGTTATATTCAAAAAATATTTTGGATGTATAAATGGACAAACTATAAATATATATAAACCTATTTGTAATGGAGGAATTATAATAGGGAATGGAAGCAATTCTAATAATGAAAATGATTCTAATATAGGAAATGACAATAATAACAATACAGAGAATAAAGATGAAATAAATAATAATAACAATAATAATGCTTCAAATGGAGATATAAGTACAATAGTACCTCCTACGCAAACTGAAAAACCATCAACAGATAAAGATACATCAATTGATGAAAAACCATCAATTGAACAAAAACCAAATATAGAACAAAAACCTTCAGTAGATGAAAAGCCATCAGAAGAAATAAAACCATCACCGGAAAATAATAGCAACTTAGGTGAAGTAAATGATCAATTTATGACACAAGTTGAAAATTTAATATATGAAAAAGTAAATGAAGAAAGAACTAAGGCTGGTTTAGAAACTTTATCATATAATACTACAATGGAAAAGTATGCAAGAATTAAATCACAGGATATGGGTGATAATAATTATTTCAGCCATGAGGATTTAAGTGGTAATTTAATAACAACGCAAATGAAAAATGATGGAGTTACATATAGAGCTTGGGGAGAAAATATAGCTTATATAGGTGGAGTATCTGATGCTAATGCATTAGCAGAGCAATTTATGACAAATTGGATGAATTCACAGGGGCATAGAGAAAATATATTATCATCTAAATTTTCAAGTATAGGTGTTGGTGTATATAAAATTGGAAATAAAGTATATGCAACACAAGAGTTTTATAAATAAGTAAAATTAAAAAATATGTATTAAGTTTAATTTTTAAATTACGACAGTTATAAAAATGGGGTAATTTTATTACTGTAAATAGGAGTGAAGAGGTTTGAATAAGAATAAAAAAATTAATAAAGAAAAAACTTTAGCTTTAGTTTTGGCTGGAGGATTAGTTACATCAACTTTAAATGTAGTAAATACTTCAGCAGATATGATACAAGATGTTAATTTAGTAGAATCTGTGAGTACATCTAATGAATCAGTTATACCAAATCAAACATTAAATTTTGATAAAAGTAAGCCATCAGACATAACTATAACTGGAGTTAAATTTAATAGCAAAAATTTAAATTCAATATCTATTACTGATGAAAATGGAAAACCACAAAATATTGAATTAAGTAATGTTAAAAAAGATGAAAGTAATGGAACAATAACAATACCTTCAAATGTTATATCAAATTTAAATTTAACTGTAGGTGTACATGCTATTTCTGTACATTTTTCAGATGGTTCAGCTACTATTGGAGCGGTATCGGTGAATGTAATTGATAGTAATTCAGCAGTGAACCCTCCAAAAGATGATAATACGATAGTTGTACCACCAGTTACACCGCCATCAGATGATAAAAATGATAAAGAAGATACTATCACAAAAAAACCAACAATAGAGTATCAAAAATTAACTTTTGATATGAACAATAAACAAGACTTAGTAGTAAGTAATGTTAATTTTGATAATACTAAATTAGAGTACATATATATTAATGGAAAAGAAATATCAGCAACAGAGCTGAAAATTGAAAATGATAAAATAATAATACCATCAAATGTTATATCTAATGTAATTAGTGTAGAAGGAAATTATACTATTTCATTTAAATTTTCTGAAGGAAGTTCATTAATAAATGCAGTAGACATTGAAGTTAAAGATAAAAATGTTATAGTACCACCAGTTACACCGCCATCAGGTGATACTGTAACGCCACCATCAGATGATACGGTAACACCACCAAGTATTGATAAAGAAAATACAATTGTTATTGATAAAAATAATCTTAAGAGTATAGAAATTCCTAATTTTATTCCTAGTGGAAGCAATGTAAAGTTTGTTACTATTAATGGTAAGAAATTACCTGTAAAATATATGAATATAAGAACTGCTTCTAATGAGGAAATAACTCCTGCAGTTTATGTTTATGGAGATAAATTAGTTATTCCTGTTGAAGTTTTAAAGTATGTTGGTATTGATGTTGATAAATATGATATTGAAGCTACTTTAGAAGATGGAACAACAGTTTCTAAATCAATACAATTAGAAGTGATAAATTCATCGAATAAAGAAGATGATAAAATCACTGAAAAGCCATCAGATAATAATCAAATAACAAATAAACCATCAAATAAACCATCAAACAATGAGATAGCAAATGGTAATGCTAATAAAAATGATTCTATAAAACTAGAGAATAGTTCAAATAACAAACTACCTAACACTGGTGCAGCAGTAAGCAGTGGATTAATTGGTTCATTATCAACTTTAATTGGTGCTGTGTTATTAAGAAAGAAAAAATAATTGAATATAGTTATAATTTTATAATGTTAAAAGGGCTATATTGAAAGAAATTTTGTACTAGTCAACAAAAAAGGGGAATTCAAATTAGAATTCCCCTTTTTTGAAGTTTAAATAAACTAGATGGTGTTTTGAAAGATACCTTCTATGATACCAGTAACACAACCAAGAATAGAACCAGCTTGAAAAGGTGATAAATATATATAATTTTCAAGTAAACTAAATAAAACTACCGATATAAGGAGTATTATGCTGTGTAACATAATTTTAGAGTTTATAGGTCTTTTAGAAATTAATAATTTTTTTTCTTTAAGAAAGAATTTGCTGTATAGATGTAATTTTAATTTGTTGATAAAAATAAAAAAAATAAAAAAGAATACAATAAAACTTAAGAGAATTTTACAAAGAGAAATAAAAATAGTCAATAAATCACCTTAAAAATTGTTGTCATTATAATATATTAAATAAAATGGAAATGTGTTTAATTTTTATGGTAATATATATAAATAGATACATAAAGGCGAGGTGAAAATATGAAGCCATTAGCAGATTTAGTGAGGCCTACAGAATTAGATGAGGTATGTGGTCAAGAACATATATTAGGAAAAAATAAAATACTAGATAGAATTATAAAAAGTGGACATATCTCTAATATGATTTTTTATGGACCTCCTGGAACTGGAAAGACAACAGTTGCTAATATAATAGCTAGAAAAGCTGGTAAGAGATTTTATAAATTAAATGCAACCAATGCATCTTTGAAAGATATACAAGATATAACCAAGGAATTAGATACTTTTTTAGGGATGAATGGTGTTGTCTTATATTTAGATGAGATACAAAATTTTAATAAAAAGCAGCAACAATCGTTGTTAGAATATATTGAAGATGGAAGGATTACTCTTATAGCGTCAACTACAGAAAATCCTTATTTTTATATATTTAAAGCCATCTTAAGTAGATCTACTATTTTTGAGTTTAAACCTGTAGGGGAAGAAGATATAAAGAAAGCTTTAGATAGAGCCATTAATTTAAGAAGTAAGGAGTTTAATGAGATTTCTATTAAAGTTACCAAAGAAGCTATAGAATATTTGGCTGCTTACTGTAATGGTGATGTAAGAAAGGCTCTTAATGGATTAGAGGTAGCTTTAAATTCCACTAAACCTAATGATGATAAAGAGATAGTAATTGATTTAGAAGTTGTTAAAGATTCAACTCAAAGCAAGGTAATAGCTTTTGATATGGATGGAGATGCACATTATGATATATTAAGTGCATTTCAAAAATCCATTAGAGGTAGTGATGCTGATGCAGCAATTCATTATTTAGCTAGACTTATAAAAGGGGGAGATTTGATATCTATATGCAGAAGGCTACAGGTTATTGCGGCAGAAGATATAGGACTTGCTTACCCGCAAGCAGCTTTGATTGTAAAGTCCTTAGTTGATTCAGCTAGGGAACTAGGTTTTCCAGAAGCTAGAATTCCACTAGCAGAAGCTACAATACTACTAGCAACTAGTCCAAAATCAAATTCTTCATATGTTGCTATAAACAGAGCCTTAGAGGATTTAGAAAATATGACTATAGATGATATTCCAATGCATTTAAAAGATGCACATTATGAAGGGGCTAGCAAAATGGGAAGAGGAATAGAATATAAGTATCCTCATGCATATGAAAATCACTATGTAAAACAGCAATATCTACCGGATAATATTAAGAATAAAGTGTATTATGAATATGGTGATAATAAGATGGAAAAAACTACGAAAGAATACTGGAACAGGGTTAAAGGTAAATAATATTAAGATGAAGTGCGTTAAGCTTCATCTTTTTTTATGCAAAATATAGACAATTTTTATAAGTAAATTCTTTTATAAAGAATATTGTTAGCTTTGAAAGAAAAGAATAGATTTATAAATACTATAAATTTAAAGTATTATGAAATGAAAGTGAGAAACAAAAGATGATTCTAAAGGAAAAAAATATAAAGCTACTAATTATAGTTCAAAGCCTTAATTTTTTGATATTAAATATGGGCAATGTATTTATAAGTATTTTCTTAATAAATACTTCAAATGATGTCATGGGAGCATTATTATATAATTTATTTATAGCAATAATGATTTTAGCAGGTTTTTTTATAATTGGACCTTTAGGTGAAAAGTATAAGAAAAGTGGTATCATATTTAGTAATATTTTAAATTGTATATTATATATTTTAATTTTGTTCTTAGGTGAAAAATCTAGTGGTTTGGTATGGATATTAGGTAGTATTTCGGGACTTGCACAAGGATTTTATTGGTTATCAAATAATATACTGACCATAGATTTAATTGATAATGATAATAGAAAAAGCTATAACAGTATTGTAGGTGTAATAAATTCAATACTAGGTATGGTAGGCCCTATTATTTCAGCTACCATAATATCAATGTTTGTTGGAATAAAGGGATATTTGGTTTTATTTGCAGCAATACTTACAATAATGGTATCTGCCATGGTGTTAACATTTTTTATAAAAGATCCACCATCAGGCAGGGAAAAATTTTCTATAAAAAAGACTTATATGAATCTTGATTTAAGAAAATTTAATATAATTATGAAGATAACTTGGAAGTCTCTTTTTAGAGATGGTGCTGTGGCATTTTTAATTAATATACTTATATATGATGTAACAAGATCAGAAATGTTATTAGGTTGGTTTACTGCAGTGATGACTTTAATAACTGTAATAACTTATTGGATAGCTGGAAAGGTGAAAAGCAGGGTGGAGAAGATATATGTCATAAGTGTATATATACAAATAGCTTCAGTATTGATTCTTACTATGTATTTTAAAAATATATATTTTATCATATTGTATTTGATTTTGTATGGCGTAGCCTGCCCACTAAATGCATTATCTTATGGAGTGATGGTTCAAAACTCCATAGCAGAGGCTGATCTAGAAGGTGAATATAGGTGTGAATTAAGTTGTATTAAAGAAGTTTGGATAGGTGTAGGAAGAATATCAGCAATAGCAATTATTGTTGCTTTATATTATTTTGTTAGTGATTTTTCACTTTTATGGATATTTGGTGTGCTATCTTCAGTAACAAGTTGGATGTCTATAAAGGATGCAAAGAGATTAATGGAACATTGACAACTGTGATGAAATCAGGTTTTTGTTTGATTTGAAAATTGCTGTCGATTTTTTTTTTATATCTTTGTTGACAAAAGCCGAGTATTTTGCTAAGATATAAACATCAAGTAAAACATAGTAAAACAGTCAGAAATAAAAAGGGGTGAAGAAATGAAACTTTCAACAAAAGGAAGATATGGAGTAAAGGCAATGGTGGATTTAGCAATTCACTATGGAGATGCACCCGTTTCTATTAAGACAATATCTAATAGACAAAGTATATCAGAGTATTATTTGGAACAATTATTTTCACCTTTAAGAAAAGCTAAACTTATTACTAGTATTAGAGGAGCTCAAGGTGGATATGTTTTAGCCAAAGAACCAAAGGAAATAAAAATCTCTGAAATTATGAATATTTTAGAAGGTCCTGTGGAAGTTGCAGATTGCATTGATAAGGCATCATGTGATAACATAGATTGTTGTGCCACAAGACTGTTATGGACAAAAATTAAGAACAGTATAGATGAAGTCATGGAATCAATAACTTTACAAGATATAGTAGATGACTATAATGAAATGAAATATAAAAATTCACTTTTAGAATTAAAGAGGAGAGAAGAATAATGAAAACAACTTACATGGATTATTCAGCTACAACATATGTAAAACCAGAAGTTCTAGATGCAATGATGCCTTTCTTTACAGAAAAGTTCGGTAACCCATCATCATTCTATGGAATATCAAGAGAAACAAAAATGGCAATAGATAATGCAAGAGCTCAAGTAGCTAAAGCAATAAACTGTGATCCAAATGAAGTATATTTCACTGGTGGTGGATCAGAAGCTGATAACTGGGCAATAAAAGGTATTGCAACAGCTCACATGAAAAAAGGAAATCATATAATAACAACTAAGATAGAACATCATGCAGTATTACATACTTGCGAATTCTTAGAAAAATTCGGCTTTGAAGTAACTTACTTAGATGTTAATGAAGAAGGATTCGTTGACTTAAAACAATTAGAAGAAGCAATAACAGATAAAACTATTTTAGTTTCAATAATGTTTGCTAATAACGAAATAGGAACAATTCAACCAATAAAAGAAATTGGAGCACTTTGTAGAGAAAAGAAAGTATTATTCCACACTGATGCTGTTCAAGCAGTAGGTTCAGTACCAGTAGATGTTAAAGAAATGAATATCGATTTATTATCTTTAGCAGGACATAAATTATATGGACCTAAGGGAATAGGTGCTTTATATATAAGAAGAGGTATAAGAATAGATAACTTAATCCACGGTGGTGGACAAGAAAGAGGAAGAAGAGCTGGTACAGAAAATATTCCAGGTGTAGTTGGTTTAGGAAAAGCTATTGAACTTGCAACTGAAAATATTGAAGAAAATAGAGCAAGATTAACTGTATTAAGAGATAAGTTAATTGATGGAATACTAGAAAGAATTCCATATGCTAGATTAAATGGACCAAGAGGAGATAAGAGATTACCAGGTAACTCTAACATAAGCTTTGAGTTTATAGAAGGAGAATCAATTCTTTTATCATTAGACTTTGAAGGAATTTGTGCATCAAGTGGTAGTGCTTGTACGTCAGGTTCATTAGATCCTTCACATGTACTATTAGCAATAGGATTACCACATGAAAAAGCACATGGTTCTTTAAGAACAACTTTAGGTGCTGCATCTACTGAAGAAGATGTGGAAAAATTATTAAATGAATTACCACCAATAATAGAAAGATTAAGAAATATGTCACCATTATGGTACGATTTTAAAAGAAAAGGAGAAAGATAATTATGATATATACAGATAAAGTAATGGACCATTTTAGAAACCCAAGAAATGTAGGAGAAATAGAAGACGCTAACGGAATTGGAGAAGTTGGAAACGCTAAATGCGGAGATATAATGAAAGTTTATTTAAAAGTTGAAGACAACATAATAAAGGATGTTAAATTCCAAACTTTTGGATGTGGATCAGCTATAGCATCATCTTCAATGGCTACAGAATTAATCAAAGGAAAGACATTAGAAGAAGCATGGGAATTATCAAATAAAGCAGTTGCAGAAGCATTAGATGGACTTCCACCAGTAAAAATGCACTGTTCAGTATTAGCAGAAGAAGCTATACACAAAGCAATCAACGATTACAGAAAAAATCAAGGATTAAGCTTAGAAGGTTGGGAATTTGAAGAAACTGATCACGATGAATTACACGATACAGTACACGGACACGAATAAAATTTAAGGTGTGATTAGATGGAAAATAAGAAAAAAGTAGTTATAGGTATGAGCGGCGGAGTTGATAGCTCCGTTGCTGCTTACCTTTTAAAGGAACAAGGTTATGATGTAATTGGTGTAACAATGCAAATATGGCAGGAAGACAAGGATTACACAGAAAGAGAAGGTGGATGTTGTTCACTTTCAGCAGTTGATGATGCAAGAAGAGTTGCTAATAAGATAGGAATACCTTTCTATGTAATGAATTTTAGAGATTCATTTAAAGAGAAGGTAATAGACTATTTTGTGCAAGAATACATAGATGGTAAGACCCCAAACCCATGTATAGCATGTAATAAGCATTTAAAGTTCGATGAGCTATTAAGAAAAGCAAGAGGAATTGGAGCTGATTATGTTGCTACAGGTCACTATGCTAAGATAGAAGAAAAGGATGGAAGATATCTTTTAATTCGTTCAGATGATGATAGAAAAGACCAAACATATGCATTATACAACTTTACTCAAGATCAATTAGCACATACTCTAATGCCATGTGGAGAATACACAAAGGATAGAATTAGAGAAATAGCTAAGGAAATTGGATTATCTGTATATAATAAAAAAGATAGTGAAGAAATATGTTTTATACCAGATAATGATCATGGAAGATATATTAAAGAAGCTAGACCTTTAGAGGTAGTTCCAGGAAACTTTGTAGATAAGAATGGTAATGTTTTAGGACAACATAAAGGGATAGTTTACTACACTATAGGTCAAAGAAAAGGTCTAGGAATAGCTCTTGGAAGACCTGTATTCGTTACAGATATCAATCCAATGACCAATGAAGTAGTTTTAGGACCTGAAACTGATATATTTAAGACAGATTTAGTTGCTAAAGATGTAAACTTTATTCCTTTTGATAAATTAGAAGGTGAAATTACTGTAGAAGCTAAAGTTAGATACTCAGGAAGACCAGCTGAGGCTGTTATATCACCAATGGAAAATGGTAGAGTTAAAGTTAGTTTCAAGGAAAAACAAAGAGCAATAACTAAAGGACAGTCAGTAGTGTTCTATCAAGGAAACATGGTTGTTGGTGGTGGAATAATCGAAGGACTTATTTAGTTAATGATGAATTAGTACCATTTAAGAGGAAACTCAATGATTTGAGTTTCTTTTTTTTTATCTATTTGATAGAATTTATTTATCGAAAAAAATAACAAGAGATGAGTAAATAAACTATGAAAGAATTATTAGAGCAATTAAAAAAATTAGTTATACATAAAGACTATAGAAAAATAAAAAAACTTTTAGAAGAAGCTGATAAATATATAAAAGGTAAGCTTTTTGAAGAGTTTTTAGCCATGCTTTTTGAAGGAAATGGATTTATAGCTACCATAAAAGGGGGAGCTTTTGATGGAGGAGCAGATATACTTTTATCTTATCCTGATAATCCTAATAAGATAGTATGGATTGTACAGGCTAAGAATTATATTAATCCATTAAATAATAGTGATATAATTGCCGAATTGAAAAAGTTTGAAGAAAAAGCCAGTGAGGAATATAAATGCAGGCAATTTATGATTATATCATTAAATGGCTATATAGAAAGTATAAGAATTTTTAATAAGACAAATATGTCTTTAGAAAATTTTAAATTTGTACAAGTGTTAATAGACAATTATAGTGAAGAGCAAAATAGAGACATAGTTTTGCCAGACTTAAAGCCCCATAATAGATATACATACAAAGAAGTAAAAGCTATCTTAGAAAGTGAAAAGAGAGTTGCTGTTTCCAATGCAACAGGTACAGGGAAAAGTTTTATTATATTGCAAATGCTATTTGATTATTTAGGTAGAAAATCTATTCTTATAGCACCTAGTAAAGAAATTATAACTCAGCTTAAAAATATAGCTCCGTGGTGTGTTAAAAGTTGCAAGTTTTATACCTATAGCAAGCTAGCAGCTATGGAGAGAAGTGGTAAATTAAATGATATAAATGTAGATTTAATATTATTAGATGAATTACATAGAGCTGGAGCTGAAACTTGGGGTAAGGCAGTGAAGAAAATCATTGAGACAAATAAGGAAGCAGCAATCATAGGTTTTTCAGCTACTCCTATAAGATTTTTAGATAATAATAGAGATATGGTAGAAGAACTTTTAGAAGGAAATTGTGCTACGCCACTTAGTCTTTCTGATGCCATTGTAAGAAAAGTATTACCTAATCCTGTTTATGTTTCAGCAATTTATAATCTTGACAAAGAAATAAAGAAGCGTATGGATCAAATGGAGGAACAAATCCTTACTAAAGAAGATAAAAAAAGATACATGAAAGAACTTGAAGATTATAAGAAGATATGGCAAAAGGAAAATAATATTTCAGATATAATAAGAAAGCATCTCACTTATGGGGCTAATATTAAGTTTATTGTATTTTGTGAAAATAATGTCCATTTAACAAAAATGATACCAATGGTAAAGGAATGGTTTAAAAAAGCATTTCCTACTTGTAACAAAATTAAGAGTTATATCATAACATCTCAAAGTAATAACATAAATAGAGAAATAAATGATTTTCAACAAGATAATAATAAAGATGAAATAAAACTATTATTTGCTATAAGTAAATTAAACGAAGGTCTTCACTTAAAAAATATCAGTGGCATAATGATGCTTAGAAATACTAGATCGCCAGTGGTTTACTATCAGCAGTTAGGGAGATGCCTCACTAGTGAAAATGTGGATAATCACCCAATAATATTTGATTTTGTAGATAATATTGATAATTTGGAGTTGATTAATTTTAAACATGATTTAATGAAAAGTGTGGAAGAAAATAATAAATATAGAGTTTCTTTAGGATTATGTGAAGAGAGAATTAATTTTGCCTTATATGAAGAACATGAAGATGTAATAAGCAAATTTAGAAATATTGAAAAAAAGATTACTTATAACTGGTATGATAACTTTAATAATTTAGTAAAATTCTATGAAGTAAATGGACATGTTGAAGTGCCTAAGGATAAAACAAATGAGAGACTTTATAAGTGGTGTACTTTACAAAGAAGTTTATATAATAAACAAGTTCTTAATGAGGAATTTGTTCAATGTTTGGAAGCTATAGATTTTAAATGGGATTTGAGGCTAGAGAGATGGAAGGATAACTTAAAGGCTTATCATAATATATTAGAGACCCAATATCATAGTAAAATATTATATTATGATATTATTAATGAGAACTATTATTTACCTATTTATCAATTTGAAGGACTATCTTTAGAAGAAGAAAAAATAATCAAGTGGTTTTATAGGCAGATAAACATATTTAAGAAGAATGAAATGGAAGAAAATAAAAAGAAGATTTTTATCAGTGAGTTACGTAATATTGAAAAGTATGAAGAGAATCAATGGCTTAAATCAATATGGAAGATAAAGAGTTTTTATAATTTTATGCTGACAGAATATAATATTGATTGCAATAAATTTAAAATTGCTCCTAAAAAGGATGAATTAAAAGAGCAAATTTGTTCAGTATTTAATAATAAGAGTATTATTGAAAATACAATAGATAAAAATTTACCTAAATCATCAGTAAAGAGTATAGTTAATTTAAAAGAAAAAGAAGAAATGTATTTTGTTGCATCATTTATTGAAGAAAATATGTATTTAGAGAGTATGGAAGGTTATATAGACCATTTAAACTATATTTATTATAAGAAATTATTGGAAATTTTAAATGATATATAACCATAAAGTGGAATTTATTCCTAAAAAAGCTTTGACCAAAATCAAAGCTTTTTTGCTATTTTTTAATATCTGAAAATTCAAAGTCAATTCTTTCACTTTTAGATGTTTCGAAATTATTGTTAATTGTATTATCTGTTCTTTTATTAGGTAGAGTAAAAGTAAAAGTACTACCTTCATTAACCTTACTACTTACGGTGATTGTTCCTTCGTGAAGTTCTATTAAAGATTTCACAAGAGCCAATCCAATACCACTTCCGTGTTTATTCATTGATTGTCCTTCCACCTGAGTAAAGCGATTGAAAATTGAATCTAACATGTTTTCAGGAATTCCTATGCCGTTATCTTTTACTGAAATGTAAATATATTCATTAGTTGTGCTAATGGTAACTAATATATTACCACCTTTAGGTGTAAATTTAATGGCATTGGATAAAAGATTTAAAATGACTCTTTCCATTAAATCAGGATCGAAAGTAATTATTTTTTCTTCACAATCAGTATCGAAGGTAAGGGATAATCCATTATCTTTTACATATGAAACAGCTGATAAGCTGATATTTTCAACAACTTTAACAATATCTTCATTTACTAAATTAATCTTAAAGCAACAGGTTTCTAGTTTACTTATATCAATTAGGTTTTCAATAAGTTTAGTTAAGGTATTTGTATTATGCTTAATTATATTTAAATATTTTATGTAGTTAGTATTATTAATATTTTTTTTTTCAATCATAAGCTTAAGCATTTGCTGTGCTGAGTAAATTATATTTAAAGGTGTTTTCAATTCGTGAGAAAAATTAGTAAAATATAGACTTTTACTGCTTTCTAATTCTTCAAGCCTTTTATTAGTTCTCAGTAACTCTAAATTTCTTTTATAATTATTAAAAAAATGAAGGTATAGATTATATGAGATAACTAATGAAAATAATAATCCTATAGTACAGCTTATAAAGGCTGATATTTTTATATTAAGTGGCATAGAATTATTATAAAAAATAAATAAAATAGTAATTAAATAGGATATTCCAAAGGTTGGTATGCTTGTAGCAGGAGGAATATAGAATATGGCACAAGCAATAAATATAATCATAATATATGCTGATATTTCAGAATAATTATTAGGATTATATAGTCCTATTAAAGTAGTGGCACATATTATTAAATTGATAAAAGTCCAATAAATAATGCGATTATAAATAAATTTTAAATTATTATATAATAGTTTATAATAAATACACCACAATACACAAATTATACATAAAAAAATATGAAGAAAGAATATTGTTTTTTTATGTAAGTAATTGCTTTTAAATCTATTATAAAATAAAACGCTAAAACAAGATAAAAAAAGCATCAAAGGAAAAAGTAAAGTAATACAAATATTTGTTCTAGAAGTATTAATTCCTATTCTATAATTTTCAAATTCTTTAAAATCATTTGAAGATGAAAAAAATTTTTTTCTATCAAAAATCTGATAATATAAGTTTTTTAACATTTTACAACCTCATTTTATAAATATATACATATAATACCAAAAAAATATTTATTAATCAATAAAACTGAAACTAATAAGTTGATTAACAATATAAGTTATATATGTTTAAACAAGTAAAAGTCAATATTTTTCATTGCATTAACTTAAAATTTAAAGTAAAATCATTATGTTTAATAAATTTTACTTTATGTTTAAGGAGAAAAGCATGAGAGCAGTATATAGAAATCCAAAAGAATTAGCTTCAAAAATAAAAGATTTAGTGGATACTTATTTAGAAGATATGATAACTGAAGAGAAATTTGAAGAAACTATCATAGCTATGATAGAAAGAAATGAAGATAGAGTATATAAAAATGGTTTTATGCCATCTAAGCTAATCAGTGTTATAGGTGAAGAAAGAAAAGCTGTAATAGATAAAGTTTATGAAAAAATGAATAAATAATATTTTTAAAGAACAGAGTAACATCTGTTCTTTTTTTATAAAATTTTAACTATTAATTAATATTATATAAAATATAAAAATAGTTACAAAATATATAAACAAAATTTCTTTCCTGCATAAATATATGTTATAAGGGGGATTTATTATGGGGCAGGAAAAGAAAATAAAAGACTTTAAATTTTTATATTTAAAAAATGACTATTTTAAAATAGGTATAAGAGAAGAAAGATTGAGAAATGACATTTTGTTAATAAAGTTTGATGATGATACCACAATCTGTAGAATGTATATGAACAATACCCATGCATATGTTCAGTTCCCTTATAATAAGACAATGTTAAATGAAATAAGGTGCAATACATGGACACTAGACAATATAGGACGTGGTAGTGGTATCTTTCTTAAAAGTCAAAGAGATGGCAAAAGTTTTAGAGAAGTATTGAAATGGTATGATGTGAATAACAAAGGATATGATTATACAATTCATGATTCAAGAAAAGATACGATATCAAAAGAAGAATATGAAAAAAAGAGAAAGCTATATATTCGAAAGCATCCATTATCCAATACTAGTTATGCAGTATAAAATAAATAGAAATCATAGTTAATATGATTTCTATTTATATAATATAAAGCAAAGGATGAATAAAATTATGCACGTATGAATAAAATTATGCACAAATGAATAATTTTATTCATAAAACTGAAAATTAAAACAAAAAAGGGATTTTAAGTAAAATAATATATAATAATTTTGTGAGAAAAAACTATAAAATGATTATGGGGTGAAGGGTAATGATATTTAAAAAAGACAGTGGAAAAAATTATATTTTTAGCAAGGATGTATATTTAGGTAGTGACGAAAGAGTGGAAAAACTTACAGAAAGTCAAATTGAAGAATTTGATGGAATGAATGTGAAAGTAGCACATAGCTATCTTGGATATATCAATGATGCAAGAATATCATCAAGCTGGTGTAAAGAGGCATAATGCCTACTTTACATAAGAATATTTTCTATTTATTAAAAATATCTTAAGAGTATATTTATTCTTTCATGGCTGTGCTAGAATATATTAAACAAAAGAAAAGAATTAGGTGAGAAAGATGAGTAGAAAAAGAAATAAGTTGAAATTAAAATTAAAAATATGTTCAGTAATGATGGTATTTTCATTTGTAGGATTGGCTTTTATGATGAAACAAAGAAATACATATTTGGGAGTTAAAGTTTATTATAACCAAGAAGATTCAAAGTGGGCTGAAATACCTTATGATACTGAAGAAAGTACAATTGGGACATCGGGATGTGGGGTAATAGCTATGGCCATGGTGCTTTCAACCTTAAAAGATAGGACCATAGATCCAGTAGAACTTGCTAATTACTCTATTGAAAATGGATACTGTGAAGGATACACCAAAAGACAATTTTTTAGTGATATAATTAATGAAGAAAAATACAAGCTTGGGCTTACAAGAGTTAGTGGAGAAGAAACAGAAGTTTTAAAGGAATTGCTAAGTGATGGAAAGCACATGGCTATTGCCATAATGAAACCAGGTCACTTTACAAAAGAAGGTCATTATATAGTTATATATGGCGTAGAAGAAATTGATGGGGAGAATTATTTTAAAATAATGGACCCTAATATGGATAATGAGAACTATGGAAATGATGGACAAGTATTATATAATCATAAGAAAAATGGAAAAGTAAAAGCAAGTGAATTTATATTTAAAAATGAATGTGATGAATATTGGATATATAGCAAAGTTTACTAAAATGTTAGAAAAATAAATTTACTCAGACATTGACTAGTTATGTAAATAATAATAATATGTTAATATAAATAAAAGTTAGCCATATTATCTGCTGATGGAGGTGAATTCCCTTTTATATAAGGAAAAAGGATGAAGAGTATGGATTTAAAAAACGAAAGAAATTTAAGTATGTTAGTGGATTTCTACGAACTAACAATGTCTAATGGATATTATGAAAACGGATATGCTGATTCAGTGGTATACTGTGATATGTTCTTTAGAAAAAATCCTGATGGAGCAAGTTTTTCAATTACAGCAGGCTTGCAGCAGTTTATAGAGTATATTAAGAACTTAAGCTTTTCAGAGGATGATATTGAATATTTAAGAGGAAAAAAGATATTTAATGAAGAGTTTTTAAAATATTTAGGAGATTTCAAGTTTAGCGGAGATATTTATGCAATTCCAGAAGGAACTGTAGTATTTCCTAATGAACCAATTGTTACAGTAAGAGCAAAGGTAATGGAAGCTCAGTTTATTGAAACAATGCTATTATTATCAATAAATCATCAAAGTCTTATAGCTACTAAAGCTAATAGAGTTGTTACAGCAGCTAATGGCAGAGTGGTAATGGATCTTGGAGCAAGAAGAGGTCAAGGTGCAGATGCAGCCATATTAGGTGCCAGAGCAGCTATAATCGGAGGCGTTTATGCAACAGCAACTACTATAACAGGAAAAGACTTTGGTGTAGATATAGTAGGGACAATGGCTCACTCATGGGTTCAATTCTTTGGAGATGAATATAAGGCATTTGAAGCTTATGCAAAAACTTATCCAGATAACTGTATGCTTCTTGTTGATACATACAGCGTTCTTAAGTCAGGAATTCCTAATGCCATAAGAATAGCTAAAGAAGTATTAGAACCAATGGGAAAAAGATTAAAAGGAATTAGACTTGATAGTGGAGATTTATCATATTTATCAAAGAAAGCAAGAAAAATGCTTGATGAAAATGGATTAAGAGATTGTAAGATAATTGCTTCCAATAGCTTAGATGAATTTATTATAAGAGATCTTGTAAGTCAAGATGCTAAGATTGATATTTATGGAGTTGGTGAAAGACTTATTACAGCTAAATCAGAACCAGTATTTGGTGGAGTTTATAAGCTGATGGCTGTGGAAGAAAATGGTGAAATAGTACCTAGAATTAAACTTTCAGAAAATGTAGAAAAGGTAACTAATCCTGGATACAAGCAAGTATGGAGATTATTTGATAGAGAAAGCAATAAAGCAATTGCAGATGTTATTACTTTAGCTCATGAAGTAATAGATGATAGCAAAGAATATGAAATATTTGATCCAGTTCATACTTGGAAGAAGAAGCTTGTAACTAATTTCTATGCTAAAAAGCTTCAAGTTCCTGTATTTTTAAATGGGGAATGTGTTTATGAAAGTCCAGCTGTATTAGACATTAAAGCTCATTGTAGAGAAAGTGTAAATAGTTTATGGGATGAACAAAAGAGATTTACTAATCCACAGGAGTATTATGTAGATTTATCACCTGATCTTTGGAATTTAAAAAATGAGATGATTAATAAATATAGCGAAAAATAATAAATAAAAAAAGACAGTAAATAGAATGAAAAAATCAATCTATTTATTGTCTTTTTTATTATAGATAACTAATCTGCTATAGTTTTCTATATACTCTGAAATTGCTTTATTTATAACATCATCTTTATTTAATTCAGGATGATTTTTTAAAAAAGTATTTAAGGTATCCATTACAGAATCTTTCAAAACTATTCTATCCTGAAGTGAAAAAGTTTCTTGTAATGCGTTACCATTATTTTGATGATTTTGTTTGTGATTTTGTAAATCATAATTAATGTTTCTAACAATTGTTTCTAATTCAAATATTCTCATTTCTAAGGCATATAATCTATCAGTTGGAGCAGAAGTTTCAGGGATGCAAGTTTTTGTAGATTTGGATACTTCCTTATATTTTAAAAAGTTTTTTCCATTGAAAGTGTAATTATATTTTTCCATAAGAGACTTAATAGAATTTTTCTTTATGCCTAAAAGAGTACTGATTTCATTTAAGCTATTTTTCTTGCTTAATTCTAAAATACAATTTACTTTGTTAATTTCGCTTAAACCATTAAATTTAATTTTATCCATAACTCACCTCATAAAATAAAGTATATGAATATTATACCATAAAATGGAAAACGATTAATAATTTTGTGGATAAATTTTCTTTGTAGTATAATATAGTAATTAACAGTAATAAAAGGAGAGAAAAACATTGATAAACCCATTATTTTTAATACTTCAAAGTATTTCAGGGGGAGTGGCAGGATATATTACTAATAAGTATGCTGTAAATATGCTTTTTAAGGAATACACACCATTAAAGCTAGGAGGAGTAGTTAAGAAAAATAAAGAAAAATTTATAGATGAAATAAGTACTTTAGTGGAAAAAGATATTATTAATGGAAAGACATTAAAGGAGCATATACATGGAGAAGAATTTAAGAAGCAGTTAGACATAACTGTAGAAGAGTTTTGGAATAGCGGTCTTAAAGAAGTATTTAATGATGTGAAAATAAAAGATATTTCATCATTTGAAGAAAGCAAAGAAAGTATCTTAGAATTTACAGAAGTTAAAATGAAACTTGTATCAGATAAGCTATTAAAAAATATAGTAGACAATGTAAAAATTACAGAAATTTTATCAGCAAAGCATATATCTTATATAACAGATATTGTTTATGAAGAAGCTTTTAAATACATAAAGTCAGAGCATAAGATTTCTGTTTTATTAACAGATATTTATCATCAAAATAATAGTTTGATAATAAAAGATATCATTGATGAAGCTACGGAAAGAAAGATAAAAGCCAATATAGAAGAATTTATAATCAATTCATTAGAAAAGATATTAACTGATAAAGAAAAATTATCAAATATGATGGGAAAGATATATGATGTCATTAATATAGATGAAATAATAAATAATTTATTTAAGTCAATAGGATCTAATACATTAAATGATTATTTTTCTGCAGAAGAAAAAAAAGAAATATCTTCAGCTTTATTTGCAAAAGGATCTGCACTTATAAATTCAGATAAGGGTGCTCATAGCGTAAATACTATTTTAAGTCAGTTAATAAAAATAGCAAAAGATCTAGATTTTACATTGTATGAGTTATTGCCAGAAGAATCATCCATTAATCTTTCAAAGTTTATTGAAGAAATGACCATCAAAGCTATACCAAGCATATCAGAGTGGATTAGATTTAATAAAAATGAAGTTAATAAGATAATTGAAGACTCTATAGATGAATCCATTGAAGGCATGAATGGAAGTATCAAAAGGATAATAGTACAAAAAGTTAGAGATAGTCTTTTTAGTGATATATCAGAAAAAGCCAGTGTGGTAGATAAAATTATTTCTTATATAGATTCATATGAAATTAATGAAGAATCAGTAAAGAAGATATCAGAAGGTATAATAACTTATTTAGAGAGTAATAAGGTAAAAGATATAATAGTTAAGCTTGAAGAAGCAAATATCATAAGTTCAGATAAAATAACTGCATTAAGTAAACTGATTATTGAAAAGATTAATATACATGGTGAAAAAATATTAAACCTATTAGTTGAATCAATATTTTCTAAAAAAATAAGTTCTTTCATTACAGAAGAAAGTGTTAATTTATTAAAAAGAAATGTGAAAGAAGAGCTTTTCTTATTGATTTATAAAGAAAGAAAAGAAATATTAAGCTACTTACAGCCAAGAGTTATTAATAGTATTAATAATAAAATTGAGGAAGTAATTCATACTCCAATGGAAAAGCTTCTGCCAGAAGAGAAATTTACTAAGTTTTTAAAGAATGTAGATAGCTCATTATTACAGCTGCTACAGAATAATAAAAGAGAAATACTAGAGCCTATTAATACAAGAATAATAAGTAAGGTAGCTGAAATAGATTTAATTAAGGTGCTAGATAATGAAAAAGACAAATTAGAAAATTTCATGGTAAAACTTGTGGTAAATCTTGAAAAAGAAATCATAAGTAAATATTCTGAAAATACTTTAGATGAATTTATAGATTATATATGCAATAAAGAAAAATTAATAGAAACTTCAAAGGATAAGTTATATAAGTATATAGATAACAATATTGAAGAAATGCTTAATGGCAATATAAAGAATATTATCTATGATAATTTGATAAAGTTTAATGAAGAGGAAATATGTGATCTTGCTCAAGCATTTATGGGAAATGAACTTAAGCCATTATCAGTATTTGGAGGTATTTTAGGGCTTATTGTTGGATGTATTTATGGGTTATTTTATGGAAATGCTTCTATAAGTGGATTTTCAAGTAGTATAGGTTCTACAGTGATATCTTGTATTATTATGGCTATGATAGGCGTAGGCACCAATGTTATAGCTTTAAAAATGTTATTTTATCCATATAAGAGAAATAAGTTCTTAGCTAAAATACCATTCTTAAGGAAATTTTCTTTGGGATATATTCCAGCACATAAGGATACCATGGCAAGAGGTATAGGTTATGTTATTGATGAAGAACTGTTAAATGGTGAAAGAGTAAAAATGCTATTAAGTTCTAAAAAAGATATGTTTAAGGGATATCTTATCAGCAGTATATCTGAAAGTAACTATAAAGTAATAATGGATTCAATAAAAGAAAAGAAAGAAACCATAGTAGACTTTTTATATAATGGAATGAAAAAAAATATAGAAAATAATAAAGCGAAGATAGCAGAAAGAGCAGTGGAAGGTATAGGAAATGTAAGTGTTGAAAAAATTGTAAAGCCAAGAACTATATCTAAAATCATCCTTGATACTAGAAAGCTATCATTAATTTTTGCAGAGAAAACAGCAGATTATCTTGAAGATAAAATAAAAACTGATAAAAAGTGTAAAGAGTTTATGAAAGAAGAGCAGTTTATTAAAATAAGAACAGATGTGAATAGTAGCTTAAAGGACGTTTTACTAAATAAGAGTAAAGACATATTAAATGAAGAAAATATTAAAAAGATAATCCTTAAAGGTGAGGATAAATATCAAACTATCATTAATAAGCCTTTATGTGAAATTATCTCTAAAGAAAAAAGTGAAAATTTAAGAAAATATATTAAAGATAAATCAATGTTATGGATATTTAATGAAAGTGAAAGCTATTTTGAAAATGAAATTTCAGGGTTTTTACAAAAAGAAATTGATGGTGATAATACCATTGGCAATGTATTTGGTGGAAAGCTAGCAGCATATATTGATAGTAATATACCTAAGTTAAGTAGATATGTTATTAGCAAAGGGGAAAACTATTTAAAAGCCAATAGAAATAATTTTAGTGAAAAGGTAAGAAACCAAATCAAATCAGGACTTAATTTCCTTGAAAGAGGAGCATATATGATGTTTGGTGGGGATGATATTGTTGACAGATGTGTAGATACAATAATAGATATTAAAGTGCCTATATTTTTAGATAATAAATATTTAGAAATTACGTCAATAGTTCAAAATACATTATCATATTCTGTTTATCCTACACCAATAAAGAGTTTACAGCTTAAAGCAAAAGAAATTAATTGTAGTAAAGTACTAGATAGTATATATATAAGCCTTAATAAATCTCAGTATGTAAAAGAAAATATTGAAGATGTTATTGATGAGGCTATTAACATAATATTAAATGAAAATCTTAAGGAGTTTCTATCTTTCACAGATTTGACTTCATTAAAAGATATCTGTCATAAATTTAGTAACCAGTTAAAGCTTGTTATAGAGGTCAGTAGAGATAATTTAGTAAATAATATAGATGAAATAATTAAGTGCACAGATAAGATAATAGATGAAGAATTTATACAGCATATACAAGAAACAGCTATAAATAAAGTAATGCTAGCAGTAAAAAGAGAAGATATAGTAAGGTGTACTAAAGGAATATTGAATATAGTTGTTAATAATGAGCAGTTTGCAATAACCCTTGAAAAAATAGCAAATGAATTTTATGAAGAGGTAGTTAGAAAAGCATCATTAAATGATTTTATTGATAAAGAATATTCTATAGAGTGTATGAAAGCTTATATTGAAACTGCATTTAATAATAAAAGCTTCAATGATACTAATAGAGAAATAATCAATGTAATTTATGAAGAGATAATTAATGACGGTGTGAACTTTATTAAAGAGGATACAAAGGATGATGTCATCTGTAGAGTTATTGAAGCTGTATTAAATGTTACATTTAACAATACTAGTGAACTTTTAAAAGCTGTAAATTTAAAGCAGGTCACTATGGAACAAATAGCAATAATGGAGCCAAAGGAAATACACATTATGTTTAATGGTTTTGCCGGAGATTTCTTTAAAAAATTATATTTATATGGAAGTTTTGGTGCTATCTTTGGAATCAATTTATGGCTTTCAATTGCCTGGGGAATAATAGAAGAGATTAATAATAAAAGGACAGCTTAAAATATTACTATGGAACATTTTCTTTTTTTAGAAGATGTTCCTTTTTTATCTAAAATTATATTGACAATATTTAAGGTAAAGAGTATATTATAAATGTAAATAATAGTAAAAAGTTTATTTGCTTTTTATACAGGGAGTCGATTTTATTCACTATTCTTGGGGAAACTGTGTTTATAATCCGTAGATGTAACAAAGTATGTAGCTTTGCGTATCTGCGGATTTATTTTATTTTGCAATGTAGAAAAATGTGTTATTATATATGCTGGTGAAAAAATAAAAAGGAGATGAATCAATGACAAACGATATGACAACAGGCAATCCAGTGAAACTGATATTGCTATTTTCAATTCCGCTTTTAATAGGAAATATATTTCAGCAGTTTTATAGTATGGTTGATACAATTATTGTTGGAAGATTTGTAGGAGTTGAAGCATTAGCAGCAGTAGGAACAACAAGTTCCATGGTGTTTTTAGTAAATGGATTTGTAATGGGGCTTACAAGCGGATTTGCAGTACTTATTTCTCAAAAGTATGGTGCTAAAGATGAAGCAGGAGTAAAGAAAGCTGTTGCAAGTTCAATTACTTTATCAATAATAGCCACTATAATTGTGACTTTCATAAGCGTAATTTCAGCAAAGCCTCTTTTAGCTCTTATGAACACTCCTTCTAATATAATGAAGGATGCGTCAACATACATAATTATTTTATATGCTGGAAATGTAGCTATTATATTCTATAATATGATGGCTGCCATATTAAGAGCTTTAGGCGATAGCAAAACGCCTTTATATTTTCTTATAGTATCTTCAGTACTTAACATAATTTTAGATTTAGTACTTATTATAAACTTCAAAATGGGAGTTGCAGGAGCGGCTTATGCAACAGTAATATCTCAAGGGGTTTCAGCGCTTTTATGTGTAATTTATACTTATAAGAAATATAAAATATTAAGACTTAAAAAAGAAGATTTTAAAGTTAAGAAAAAGTATTATAGAAAACATTTAAAAGTTGGTATACCTATGGCACTTCAATTTTCCATAACAGCCATAGGAATAATGACTGTACAAAGTGCTATAAATATATTTGGATCTACAGTAATTGCATCTTATGCAGCTGCTTCAAAAGTATTACAGTTAGTTATGCAACCAGCTACTACTTTAGGTGTAACAATGGCAACATATTGTGGACAAAATATAGGAGCAAAAAGATATGACCGTATTAAATTAGGAGTTAAGAAGTGCGTACAAATTTCTATAATTACAAGCTTGATTTCTGCCATGGTACTTATTTTCTTAGGAAAATATTTTGTAATGATTTTTGTTAGCAATCCAGATGCAGAAATATTATCTTATGCACAGCAAGTTTTAAATATTTCAGCAATTTTCTTCATTCCATTAGGGTTAATATTTGTTTATAGAAATGCACTTCAAGGAATAGGAGATTCATTTATTCCAATGATGGCTGGAGTTTATGAACTTGTTGCTAGAGCTGTAGTAGCTTTTACCTTACCTAAAGTTTTAGAATTTATGGGAATATGTCTTGCAGATCCTGTTGCTTGGTTTGCAGCAGTAATACCATTAGCTTATACTTATTATAAAAGAGAAAAAAGTTTTAAGTATGAAAGTGAATAAAATTTCTAAAAAAGTTAGTGGGAAATATTTACAATGGTTATTTGCCATAGTATAATATTAATATAGATAAGACAAAGGAGTCACAAAAGATGTTTTGTGACTCCTTTTTGTCTATAAAAACTTAACCATATATGTGTGAAAAGGGAGGGATGCTTGGCGATGATAATATCAAATGATATAGAGTCTTTTATTAAGACTAAGGGAAAGGAGGAATGCTCAAACCTTAATATTGTCCGTGAAGAAGCAATAGTTTATTGGCACCATAGTGATATGAATAACTATGAAGCAGCCCAGAGGGAGATGATCCAATTATCTAATCTACTGTAAGGGAGATGATAATTAAATTTATATAAATATTGTTAATGTTTAATACTTGAAAATAATTAAAATCATAGATAGAAAAAGGAGTAGAACAAAATCTACTCCTTTTGATTTATACTATAAATAATCTCTCCAGATAATAAGAGTACAAAGTTAAGGTCTTAAGAAAAAGGGGGAAGGAAGATGTTAAAAGAAATTATAGGAAGCGTAAATATAAAGGTTATTTTAGAAATTATTTTTAAGACTTTACTTTGCATAGTTCTTGTAGGAGCAATTGGTTATAATCGTGAAAAGAAAGGTATGGTTGTAGGAATAAGAACCCATGTGCTTGTAGGGATGGTTGGTCTTTTAATTCAAATTACATCCCTAGAATATTATCGCATTAATGGAGGAAATAATGATCTATTTAGATTGGCAGGACAATATATATCAGGCATAGGTTTTCTTGGTGCAGGTACTATCCTTAAGGATAAAAGAAGTGTAAAAGGATTAACTACTGCAGCATCAATATGCCTTGCAGCTTGTATAGGATTAGCTGTAGGATCAGGGGTATATTTAGGGGCTGTTATAATAACTATAGCATCCTATATTTTCTTAACAGATATCTTTAGATTAAAAAAAATAAAGTCAATAAAAAGAAACTCTCATGTTTTTATTGAACTTGATTTAACAGGTGATACAGTAGTGTCCATGGAAAAGGTAAGAGATGGCTTAAAAATTGCTGGAGTTTGCATAATATCAATAGAGACAAAAAAGGTATCTATTGATAAAGCAAAAATAATCTTAAAGCTTAATGTAGATGATGAAGTAGATATTAATGATATTTTATCAGAACTTACTTATATAGATGAAGTTACTAAAGTTGAAGTTATTGGATAAATAATTTTCAGGGGCCAAAATACCTGCATTTTATGCAGGTATTTTTATATTAACCACATTGAAGGTTTTGGTAAAATAATGTATAATATACCATAAAATAACAAGTAAGGAGATAAAGTATATTATGTGGGGAAAAAGAAATGGTAATAATGGAACATATGATAATGAAGATAAACCTTATAAAAGACTGAAGGCTACAGCTATAGTACTTGCTATTTTGGCTGTTGTCTTAGGAGTTAGCTTTGCCATTGAATTAACTTTAGGTGGAAGTTCTTCAAGTAAAAATGTAGCTGTCAGTAAAGAAAATGAAAGTTCTATAGAGTCTTCACCTAAAGAAACTTCATCACAACTTCAGCAGGTATCTAGTAGTGAAGTAGAAGTGGATAATGGGTATAATATAGAAGATTTATATTATGAAGTCCATTTAAGAGCTAACACAATAATTATTGCTGAAAATGATGAAATATGGGAAGAGATAGAAATAGATAAAGGCTTTTTAAATGAAACAGTACCATTATTAAAGGGTAAGGATGATTATTTATATAAAGAGTTATTAAAGTGGGATGATTTAGATTTTAGCAATGCTGTAGAAGTACATAATTATGTATGGGAAAAGCTTGGTGGAACAGTAGGTAAAGCAATTGCTATAAATGAAGATGCAGTACAAGCTTTAAAAGAAAGATTATCACAGTAATCATTAAAAACAGATAAATAAAAAAATAAGCCATAGCAAAAATTTTTGCTATGGCTTGTTTTTATCATAAAAAATCGTTACTTATATATACTATAAATAAGCAAAAATAAGAAGGTGATATAAAATGTTAGGATATTTTTTAATGCCACATCCACCAATTATAGTCCATGAAGTAGGAAAGGGAAAAGAAGTAGAAGTAAATAATACGGTAAAAGCATGTGATGAAGCTGCAAGAAGGATTGCTTCTTTAAAACCAGATACTTTAATATTAATAACTCCTCATGGTGCTATGTTTAGAGATGCAATGGCAATGGTTACAGAAAGGAGTATTTCAGGAAACCTTGCTCAATTTAATGCTGCAAATGTTAAATTTAATTATCATATTAACTTAGATCTTACCAGAAAAATAATTAAATATGCTGATGAGGAAAATTTAAATGTAGCAGCTTTAAATAAAGAAAATGCATATGTTTATGGCGTTGATTTAGAGTTGGATCACGGTGCCATGGTTCCTTTATATTTTATTGAAAAGTATGGCAAATATAAATTAGTTCATATTACTTATGGATTATTATCTCCATTAGAGCTTGCTAAGTTTGGTACTGTAATCAATAGAGCAGTAGAAGATAGTAAGGAAAGAGCAGTATTGGTAGCTTCAGGCGATTTATCTCATAGGCTTACTAAGGATGGTCCTTATCCTTATACACCTTTAGGTGCAGAGTTTGATAGAGAACTTATCAGTATTTTACAAAGTGGAAAATTAGAAGGCTTATTTAATATGGATAAGGTTCTTGTTAATGAAAGTGGACAATGTGGATTAAGATCTTTATACGTACTGGCAGGAGCAATTAATTCCAATGAAGCAAAAGCTGAGTTATTAAGTTATGAAGGACCTTTAGGTGTTGGCTATGGAATAATGGAGTTTAAGGGAAAAGAAACAAATTTATATGATAAATTATTGCAAAAAAGTGAAATGGAAAATCAACGAAGAATGAAGGAAGGAAATCCATATACCATTTTAGCCAGAAAAAATTTAAATAGCTATTTTGATAGGGGAACCTTGTTAACAATAGATGATGTTAAGGATGAGGAATTATTAAATGATAAAAAAGGTGTGTTTGTATCTTTGAAAATCAATGGAGAATTAAGGGGCTGTATTGGAACAATAGCACCAGTAACAGATACCATAGCTGAAGAAATAATAAGAAATTCATTAAGTGCTGCCATTAATGATCCAAGATTTTCGCCATTAACACAAGAAGAACTTAAGGAAATTGATATTTCAGTTGATTTATTACATGAACCAGAAAAGACTACATTTGAAGAACTTAATCCTAAGGAATATGGAGTAATTGTTTCTTCTGGCTCTAAAAGAGGACTACTTTTACCTAAACTGGAAGGAATAGATACAAGTGAACAGCAAGTAGCTATAGCCATGGAAAAAGGTAATATAAGGCCAAGTGATAATTATGTTTTAGAAAGATTCAAAGTAGAAAGATTTAAGGAATGTGAAGATGATGAATAAGGAAGCGATGTTTTATGAAGAAAAAGATGGATTAATAAATTGTTATCTTTGTCCCCATAGATGTAAAAAAATAAGTGAAGGACATAAAGGTGTATGTGGAGTAAGAGAAGTTAAGAAAGATGAAGAAGGGGCAATAAAGTTATATAGTATAAATTATGGTGAAATAACTTCTCTTTCCATGGATCCAATAGAAAAGAAGCCATTATATGAATTTTATCCAGGAACCATGATACTTTCAATAGGATCTTTTGGTTGTAATTTCAAATGTTCATTTTGTCAAAACTATTCAATTTCTCAATATAGAGCTGAAAGTAAGTATATACCACCAGAAGAAATGTCAGAGATATCTATGGAAATAGAAAATAATATTGGTTTAGCCTTCACTTATAATGAACCATCCATATGGTATGAATATGTTTATGATGTAGCTAGAAAGATTAAAGAAAGAAATAAAGAGCACAAGGTAGTATTAGTTACCAATGGCTATATTTGTAATGAGCCTTTAAAGAAGTTATTGCCTTATGTTGATGCATTAAATATAGATTTAAAAGGCGGAAAAGAGTATTATAAGAAGTTATGCTTTGGAGAACTAGAAGCAGTGAAAGAAACCATTAAAATAGCTTATGAAATGGGAAAGCATATTGAAGTTACCACATTGCTTATACCATGTGAAAATACTGATGATGAAACATTAATGGAAATAGCAACTTTTTTAAGTTCATTAAATAAAGATATCCCTTTACATCTTTCCAGGTACTTTCCAAGATATAAAATGAATCTTCAACCAACACCAATAGATGAAATTAAAAAAAGCTACCATATATTAAAGAAGTATTTAAATCATATTTACTTAGGAAATTTGACAGCAGAAGAAATTGAATACTGTATAAATGGGGAATAAGCTGTTTTATTAAGTTTATACCCATTTATTATGCATATAAAAAGTAAAAGTGAATAAATATTTATTAGAAATATGTTATATTAATTTAAAAAGGTATACAATATAAACATACTCATAATATTTATGGTATATCATAGGGAGTGTATGTTTTATGAAAGATATTAAAGGAATAATTTATAAAATAATATTAATCCTAGTAGCATGTAGTACAATTATAAATTTTATGTACTGTGAAAGAATCATTTCATGGGGATTTGTCTTATTAGGATTTATAATGATAATGATATGCAGCATTACTTTAAATTCAATTTCTATCAAAGAGAGAAAAGAGGAGCTTCCTCCAATGAAGAAAAGTCCTTTATTAATTTTATTAACTGCAGTTATATGTATAGCATGGGTTATATCATTTTGCATGACTTTTTCATCAAAGTAATTAAATGAAGGAAATTTATAAAATATAGCAAAAAAATTGTTTACAAAAGCCTAACTATCTAATATAATACTATTGAAGAAGAAAATGGCGCTATAGCCAAGTGGTAAGGCAGAGGTCTGCAAAACCTTTATTCCCCAGTTCAAATCTGGGTGGCGCCTCCAATAAAGCAGTTGTACTTTAGAGTATAACTGCTTTTTTATAAAGAAATTTAAATACAACTAGCATTTATAACTAATATGTTTATAATGAAGTAATATAATATTTAAATCAGAGGATGAAATTATATGAGTGAAAGAATTACAATGGATATTTGGCAAGAACTATATGATAATGCTGTGGCGGTAAAAACAGAAGAGCCTTGGAAAAGTCTATGCAATTTAGATATTATAGCAATAAAACTTAAAGAAATGGAAGAACCAATCTTTTGTGTAGTACAAGGTTATGGGGATTTATGTTACGGGGTAAATGCATATGTAGGTTATAGAGGATTTAAGGATTTTCTTTTTATAATTGAAAGTGAAAGATATGGTATGCCACCAGAATATGCTATGTTTGAACAAAATAGTATTAGCATGTTCTTAGGAGATAGAAATGAATTAACAGAAGGCGAAAGAAAAATAATTAGGGAAGTAGGACATAAATTTAGAGGTAAAAACCAATGGATATATTTTGAATCATATAAAAAGGGATATGTTCCAGATAAAATAAATAAAGAAGAAGCTATTTTACTTTCTAAAGTACTAAAAGAACTGGTAATAATTTTACGTGATTTTAAGGAAGGAAAAATAAAGGTAAACTTTGACCAAGGTGAAATGCTATTACGTAAATTTGATGAGGATGGTAATTATATTAATACCAAAGCAAAACTTCCATTTTATGAAAATGAATATTACTTATTAGTTATAAATGATGAAGTTTTAAAGCAAAGAATGAAAAAGCAACCACAAGTAGATATTTCGTTAGAAATGGATATGGTATATTTAAATACTGCAATAAATGATGAAAAAAGTCATAGAAAGATTAATGCTAAAATTGCTTTAATTATGGAACATAATAATGGAATGGTATTAGGGCAACAGTTAATGAATCCTCATGATGATGAAGAAAATATACTTTTAAATATGTTTATAGGTTTTATAATGCAAAATGGTAGACCTAAGGAAGTAGTAGTGAGAAATCCATTTATCGGGAGTATTTTATATGATATTTGCCAAGAATGTGATATTATATTGATTAATGATGAGCCACTAGATGCAACAAATGAATTTGTATATGGTATGGCAAGATTTAAAATATAAGAAGAAAAGGAGAAATAAAAATGAGTGAAAATAACAATGTAAGATTAGGATTAATTGAATTATATAAGAATAAGGTAAGATTTTTGAATTTTACTGATGTGGAAATTAATGAAAAACATGAAAGTAAATTCTTATCAGATGAAGAGTATGAAATATTAATAAACTTCTATAATGAATATAAAAGTGAAAATAAATAATTAAATTATAAACGAGGAATAAGAAATGAAAATTAGAGTCCCAGAATACTTTAAGGATTTTAAATGTATAGCATCAAAATGTGAAGATACATGCTGTGCAGGCTGGGGAATAGTAATAGATGATGCTACATATGATCGTTATAAAAATGTGCAAGGAGAATTTGGGGATAGATTAAGAAGTGAAATAGTTCATGAAGCAGGAGAAAATATATTTGTCCTTAAAGGTAATAATTGTCCATTTTTAAATGAAGAAAAGACTTGTGACATATATATAAACATTGGTGAGGAGAACCTTTGTTATACATGTCAGCAATATCCTAGATACACAGAAGAATTTGGTTCTTTAAGAGAAGTAGGAATATCACTTTCATGTCCAGAAGCAGCAAGAATAATGCTTAATAATTCAAAAAAAGTAGAGTTTGAATTAAGTGAAAATAATGAAGTTGTAAGTTCATATAATGATATAAATGCACAGCTTTTTATAGAATTACTTCAAAGTAGAAAGATAGTAATGGATATAATCCAGGATAGAACTATTGATTTAAGAAAAAGAGCTGTTGTGGCACTTTTATTTGTTGATGAAATTCAAGAAAAAATAGATGAAAGTGAAATTAAGGAAATAAAATCTGTAAGAGAGAAATATCTAGATAAAGGATTTTTAGAAGAACTTATAAATGAATTGGAAGAGTATAGAGATAATGAAGGTTCAAAGTATGATGATATGCATGAGTATTTCAAAGTCTTTAAAGATTTAAAACATATAACTCCAGATGATCCTTTAGGTCTTAACGATGCCTTAAGATATTTTTGGCAAACTGATGAAGATGAAGAATTATACATAATAAAGCATAGGCAGTTTGAAGAATATTACAAGGATAAGTTATATAAATTTGAAAACATATTAGTTTACTTTGTATTTAGATATTTTATGAAAGCTGTATTTGATTATGACATATTAGCAAAAATAAAGACTGCTCTTGTAAGTTATATGATCATAAGAGAGCTGGCTGTGGTGAGATATATAGAAAATAATGAGTTCACTGATGAAGACATGGTAGATATAGCTCATACATATTCTAAAGACATTGAACATTTAGAAGAAAATATAGAAGCCTTATCAGAACTTTTTGAAACAAATGATGTATTTGACATAGAGGAAATGGTAATAGCTCTAATGAATTAGAATATAGTTAAGTACTTGCTTTTTGCAAGTACTTATTTTTAGGAGAAAACATTTTTCATATAAAAATATTAATAGAAGATTATCATTTAAACACTTGCAGCTTGTAGGTGTTTTTTTGATTAGAAAAATAATATATAAATTTAAATATATGTAAGAAAAAAAATAAATGATGTATTGACATGTTATGGAAGTGAATGTATACTAATAATATAGTAAATGAAAATGATTATCAATATTAGGAAAGAGGATGATTGAGGATGCCTTTATCAATGGTTAAGAAAGGTGAAGCCAATATAATAAAAAGAGTTGGTGGAAAAGAAGAAGTTAGAAAGTTTTTAGGTAATATAGGGTTCGTTGTAGGAGCTGCAGTTACAGTTATATCGGAAATAAAAGGCAACATGATTGTGGAAGTTAAGGATTCAAGAGTTGCCATTGGTAAGGATATGGCTAATAAAATTATGGTATAAATTTTGCAAATAAAAGGAGTAAATATGAAAACTTTAAGAGATATAGCATGTGGAAACACTGTAAAAGTAAAAAAAATAGTTGGTGTAGGTCCAGTAAAGAGACGTATTATGGATATGGGAATTACAAAAGGGATAGAGATATATATAAGAAAGGTAGCACCTTTAGGAGATCCTATTGAAGTTACTGTGAGAGGATATGAGTTATCACTTCGTAAAGCAGATGCAGAAATCATTGAAGTTGAATAATTTTTATAGAAATTCAATGAGAATGATTCTAGATATTAATTAGCATAACAAAGGATTTAAAACTATTATTATAGAAGAAAGAAGTGATGGATAAAATGACAATAAAAATTGCCTTAGCCGGTAATCCTAATTGCGGTAAGACAACACTATTCAATGGTCTTACAGGTTCAAATCAATTTGTAGGTAATTGGCCTGGTGTTACGGTAGAAAAGAAAGAAGGAAGATTAAAAGGAAGTAAAGATACCATAATAATGGATTTGCCAGGTATTTATTCCTTATCTCCATATACTTTAGAAGAGGTAGTAACAAGAAATTATTTAATTCAAGAGCGTCCAGATGTAATTTTAAATATCATAGATGGAACTAACCTTGAAAGAAATTTATATTTAACTACTCAGCTTATGGAACTAGGTATTCCAGTGGTGGTAGCGGTAAATATGATGGATATTGTTGCAAAGAACGGAGATAAGCTGAATACGAAGAATTTAGCTAAGGAACTTGGCTGCACAGTAGTTGAAATTTCAGCATTAAAGGGAACGGGAGTGATGGAAGCAGCCAATAAAGCTGTGGAAGTTGCTAAAAGTAAAGTGGTTCAAAGTCCAAAACATAAATTTGCTGGATGCGTTGAACATGCCTTAGCACATATTGAAGAAGCAGTGCTTCATAATTTACCAGAAGAGCAACAACGTTGGTATGCCATTAAGATATTTGAGCGTGATGAAAAAGTTATTGAACAATTAAAAATAGCAGAAAAAATAGCTACTCATGTGGAGGCAGATATTAAGAGATGTGAAGATGAAATGGACGATGATGCAGAAAGTATCATTACCAATGAAAGGTATGTATATATTTCATCTATTATAGAAGATTGTTTTGTAAGAAAGAATAAAGGTGGACATACTGTTTCAGATAAGATTGATACCATAGTAACAAATAGATGGTTAGCACTTCCTATTTTTGCAGCAGTAATGTTTATAGTTTATTATGTTTCCGTTACAACAGTAGGTTCAATTTTAACAGATTGGACAAATGATACTTTATTTGGTCAGTGGATTATTCCAGCAGCGCAAAATGGCTTAGATACCATAAATTGTGCTCCATGGCTATCAGGGCTTCTTGTTGATGGTATTATCAGCGGTGTGGGAGCAGTACTTGGGTTTGTACCACAAATGCTTGTGTTATTTGCTTTCTTAGCATTCCTTGAATCTTGTGGATATATGGCAAGAATAGCCTTTATCATGGATAGAATTTTCCGTAAGTTTGGACTTTCAGGAAAGTCATTTATTCCAATGCTTATTGGAACAGGATGTGGAGTTCCTGGAATAATGGCCTCAAGAACTATCGAAAATGATAGAGACCGTAAAATGACTATCATGACCACCACATTTATTCCATGTAGTGCCAAGCTTCCAATTATTGCTTTAATTGCAGGAGCATTATTTAATGGAGCATCATGGGTAGCACCAAGTGCTTATTTTGTAGGAATAGCAGCAATTATTTGTTCAGGAATTATATTAAAGAAAACAAAGATGTTTGCAGGAGATCCAGCACCATTTGTTATTGAATTACCAGCATACCACATGCCAACAGTTTCAAATATTCTAAGAAGTATGTGGGAACGTGGATGGTCATTTATTAAGAAAGCTGGAACAATAATTTTACTTTCTACAATATTTATTTGGTTTGCTCAAAACTTTGGCTTTGCTAATGGTGGATTTGGAATGGTAGATGATATGAATGACAGTATTTTAGCAGCCATTGGAAGTATTTTAGCACCGCTATTCAAACCACTTGGCTGGGGAAATTGGAAAGCAGCAGTGGCAGCAATTACAGGTCTTATTGCAAAAGAAAATGTTGTTGGAACATTTGGTATACTTTATGGATTTGGTGAAGTTGCTGAAGATGGAGTTGAAATTTGGGGAACACTTGCAGCTAGCATGACTGCACTTGCAGCATATTCATTCTTAATATTTAATCTTTTATGTGCACCATGTTTTGCAGCAATGGGAGCTATTAAGAGAGAAATGAATAATGCTAAATGGTTCTGGTTTGCCATCGGTTATCAGACAGTGCTAGCTTATTGCGTATCATTATGTGTTTATCAAATAGGTATGTTATTTACAGCAGGAACATTTGGTATAGGTACAGTGGCAGCATTTATTGTAATAGTTATCTTTTTATATTTATTTTTTAGACCATATAAGGAAAGCGAAAACTTAACTGTAAATTTAAAGGCAGAGTAAATCTTAAATTGATAATATGGAGGGATTCATATGGGAACTGCTATAGTAGGACTTGCATTATTAGCAATAGTAAGCTTAATTGTTAGAAAAATGATAAAAGATAAGAAACAAGGTAAATCTATTCAATGTGGTTGTGATTGCAAACATTGTGGTGGACATTGCCATTAGAAAATAGAGCCTCAGCATTTGCTGAGGCTTTTGCTTATGAAATAAATAATATATAATAAATTAAAAGTACAAAGGAGAATTAAGTGATGATAGATGTAGTAGCTGCTGTAATAGTGAAGGATAATAAGTTTTTAATAACAAGAAGAGCGCCTAAGTTAAAGCTTGAAGGAATGTGGGAATTTCCAGGTGGAAAAGTAGAGCAAGGGGAAACGCCAGAAGAAGCTCTAAAAAGAGAACTGGTGGAAGAATTAAAAATTGAAACTGAAATAGGTAATTACATAGAGACAAGTATCTATGAATATCCTAATGTAACAGTAAAGCTTATGGCGTATTTTGCCACAGTGATTTCAGGAGAAATAAAGCTAAGTGTCCATGATGAAGCAAAATGGATAAGTATATCTGAAGTAGAAAACTTTAAATTTGCACCGGCAGATATACCTTTTATAGAAAAATTAAAGGAAGTTTTATGATAAAGTAATAAGAAAGAGGTTATTAAAGAAAAAATAGTTACAGCAGTTAAGGAAAATAAGAAAAGGACTATTGCAACTGCTTTATCTTTAATTTTAGGGATAAGTGTTGGTACAACATTAAATATTTCTAAAGAAGAACATAATAATAATATTAAAGCAATTGCAGCAATTTCAGAGCAAGTTAACCAATGTAACAATGAATATAATGAGCTTGAAGAACATATCCATAAGCTTACTGCAACTAAAGATGAATTAACTACCAAGCATACAACATTAACTACTACAGTAAGTTCTTTAAAAACTCAGATAGCCACAGAAGAAAGTAGAATAGCATCTGAAGAAAAAGCTAAGGCTGAAAGAGAAAGACTAGCAGCAGAACAAGCAGCTAAGGAAGAAGCAGCCAGAATAGCAGCTGAACAAGCTGCCAGAGAAGAAGCGGAAAGGCTAGCAGCTAGTCAAAATTATGCAAGTTCATCAAATGGATATGTGGCAACGGTAAATGAAGATAATATAGGATCTATGGTTTGGATAACAAAAACAGGTTCAAAATACCATAGTCATGGAAATTGTGGGAATTCAAAATATGTTTCACAAGTTACAAGAGAAAGTGCTGAAGCAAGAGGCTTAGACCCATGTTCTAAGTGTTATTAGGGGGAAATACAATGGAAAATAATTTTAAAAAGGAAAATAAAATGAGCTCTTACAGAAATAAGAGTATATTACTTTGTATTATTACTTTTCTTATAGGTTTTATGTTTTTAGACTTTGGAAAAAGGGATAATTCAAAAGAGGTAGAAAATATGAAATTTTCTTTAGAGAGCGTAGAAGCACAAGTATATAAGAAAGAATCAGAGAAATCAAGTTTAGAATCGCAAATAGAAAATTTAAAAAAGAATATTAGTAATTTAGAAAGTGAATCTTCTAATTTACAAAATAGATTGGAAGAATTAAAAAATACAAAAATACAATAATATAAGTATAAAAGAAAAGTTTACATCAAAAGGTGTAGACTTTCTTTTTAATTATTATATAATTTGAAAAGATAATAAAGTAAACTACTTTATTAGTCAATAGTAAAATAAAAGGAGATAGAGTATGAGATATGTTGTTGTGACAGTGGCGGATGGAGAAGCAGGAGTTTTTAATAAAAAACTTAGTGCTGAAGCATTTGAAAAGTTTAAGGTTAAATCATCAAAGTTACCTGCACATATTACCTTAAAAGCACCTTTTGAAACGGAAGAGCCTATAGAAGTATTAGAAGAGGCAATAGAAAAATATATTAAAGACAAAAAAGCAATACCTTATGAAATTAAGGGGTTTGAACATTTTGATAATAGAGTTATTTATATGAATGTTATTGAAAATAAGGAAATGAGAGATTTTCATAAAGGTTTTGTAAAGGCCATAAAAGAAGTAAATTATATAAGCTTTGGAAGCCATGAAGGTGAAAATGCAATATTTCACGTAACAGTTTCATCTAAAAAAGTTTCTTTCGTATTTGATGAAATGTGGCAATGGATCAATCAATTCAATTGTAATTATAATGTTTTATTAAATAATATTTCCATATATAAGTGGCAGGATAACACATGGAAGCTTCATAAAAGATTTGAATTAAAAGAATAAATATGACATATCAAATAAGTACCTTTGAAGATAGGTACTTATTTTTTAATTTAAAAATGTTTGTAGCAGAAAGTTTGTGGAAATAATTAAATAAAAAGGTAATAAAATATGAAAATAAATAAGGAAAAAGCAAAGAGAGTTTTTAATGAATATGTTGAAAAATATTATAGCAATATTGAAAAGATAAAATTAAAAGAAGTTTAAAAAAGACAGCAGTAGATAATAGAGTAGGTCATATTTCATTGGTATTTGGACTAATATATGATGAAAGCATAAAAATTACAGTGAAGCAAGGGTATTTAAATGAAATGATGAAGTTTCAATCTAAGATAGATAGTACTAATAAGCATTTTAGTGAAATCAGAACTGTTGTTGAAAGCTATGTTAATGAGAGAATGAATGAAGATAAGAAATAATAAATAAAGAATTAAACTGGTGAAAATATCACCACAGTATTGATATTAATAATTATAATTATCAATAAATATGCTATTATAAGTGAATTTATGGAAAATATTTGGATATAATTAGTAAATATAAAATAATAATAGTTATGAATAGAAGGTGATATTATATTTACTATAACAAGAATAGAATTTATTTCAGTAATGTCAGCAATTATTTTACTTTTAAATTTAAAAGTGCTAGTTAAATTAATAATATATAGAGAGTTTGACCATAAGATTAAAGAAAAGGTTATGCATTTAATTTTTAGCTTATATATCACTATTTTAGCTGCAGTGGTATATTTTCCAATACCTTTAGCCTTGGGTAAAAACGTCATAAGGAAATTAGCTAAAATTCACTTAATACCTTGGGAAAGTACTATCAGTATTTATAGGATTGGTGGTATAAGTGAGGTAATTACCAATGTAGGTGGTAATTTAATTTTATTATCTCCATTTATATTTTTTATTTGCTATCATTTTAGGGATGTTACTTTTAAAATAAATCAAATTATAGCAATGGCCTTTGCAATATCTTTATTTATTGAATGTAGCCAGGTTGTTTTGTCATATTTAGTTGCTAATTTAAGTAGATCCTTTGATACCATGGATTTACTTTGTAATACCATTAGTGGACTTTTAGGTTATTACTTATATAAGGTATATAGCAGAATAAATATAAGCTACTCAATTAGAGAGAAAGTAGTTTAGTATTGATACCATAGAAAATCTTAGGCTAAAATTAAAAAAATCAGTAAATGTGTAAATTGCATTTACTGATTTTTTATTTATTAATATAATTAAAATTGGTAATAAAACGATAGACAAGGGAGTATGTAAATATGGCCACAATGAAAGATGTTGCAAAAGAAGCAGGGGTAGCAGTAGGTACAGTTTCTAAGGTTATTAACAATATACCAGTTAAATCAGAAACAAAGGTTTTAGTAGAAGAGGCTATAAAAAAATTAAAGTATGAGCCTAATGTTTATGCTAGGGGTTTAAAAATTAATAAAACTAATACTGTAGCTGTAATTTTACCAACAATTTGGCATCCTTTTTTCAGCGAATTAGCTTATAATATTGAGAAATGCCTAAGAGAAGTAGGCATGAAGATGATTTTATGTAATTCTGAAAAAAATCAGCAAAGTGAAATAGAATATATATCTATGGCTAAACAAAATAAGATGGATGGGATTATTGCAATAACCTATAGTAATATAGATGAATATGTTTCAGAAAAAATACCATTTGTAAGTATAGATAGATATTTCTCTAAGGATATAACATATATTTCCAGTGATAACTTTCAAGGTGGAAAATTAGCAGCAGAAAAGCTTATTGAAGCTGGTTGTAAAAATATAGCTTATATAGGTCGTGGATCGAAAATAGATAATGCCACAAGAAAAAGAAAAGAAGGATTTATAAGCTATTGCACAGAAAATAATATTAATTATAGTATATGTGAATTACTAGGAAGTGCCAATGAGTTTGAAATTTTACTAGATGAATTTATTGAGGAAAATTTTAAAGAAAAGATAAAGATAGATGGAGTTTTTGCAGTAACTGATAGACATGCATTGGATTTTATTAAAAGGCTGGAAAATATAAATGTTAATGTGCCAAAGGATGTTCAAGTCATTGGTTTTGATGGAAGTAGATCATTTAACCAAGATGAATTTAAAATATCCACCATAAGGCAACCAATTGAACTTATGGCTAAAAAATCAGTGGAAGCATTAATAAATATAATTGAAGATAAACCAGTGGAAAAGAAGGTAATTCTTCCAATAAGTTTTATAAAAGGATATACAACTAAATAAATATTAAGAAAAAGATTTCCCGAATTAAAATTTTTTGGGAAATTCTTCTTTTAAAAAAATACTTGACTTAATGATGAAAACGTATTAATATTTAAACATAGAAAAAATGAAACGTTTCAATTTATGAAATAATTACCAATAAAAATCTTTTGTCGCAAAGGGGAGATGGACATGAGTAAAAATTACAATCAAATAAGTAAAGAAATATTAGAAAATGTAGGGGGAAAAGAAAATATAGTTAGCGCTGCACATTGTGCTACAAGATTAAGATTAGTCCTTAAAGATGATAAGAAAATTAACATTAAAGCAATTGAAGAAATGCCAGCAGTAAAAGGTAATTTTAATACTTCAGGACAATTCCAAATAATTTTAGGTTCGGGTGTTGTTAATGAAGTTTATAAAGAATTAATTAAAATGGCAGATATATCTGAAGGAAGTAAAGAAGAATTAAAGAAAGAAGCTGATAAAAAGCTAAATCCAGTTCAAAGATTAATTAAATCTTTAGCAGATGTTTTTGTACCGGTACTTCCAATTCTTGTGGCTGCAGGATTATTGATGGGTATAAATAATATTTTAACTTCTCAAGGTTTATTTATAGAAGGACAATCTTTAATTGAGGCTCATCCACAATTTAAAGATTTAGCAGAAATGATTAATACATTTGCCAATACAGGATTTGCATTCTTACCAATATTCTTAGGATTCTCAGCTACTAAGGTATTTGGTGGTAATCCATATTTAGGAGCTTGTATAGGAGCTTTAATGATTCATGGAGATTTATTAAATGGTTATAGCTATCCAGCAGCAGTTATTGAAGGAAGTGTACCATATTGGAATATATTAGGTTTCTCTATTCTTAAAGTAGGATATCAAGGAACAGTACTACCAGTTTTAGCATCATCTTTTGTATTAGCAAAAGTTGAAAAGGCATTACATAAGATAGTACCATCAATTTTAGATAATCTTTTAACGCCATTATTTACAGTATTTATCACAGGATTATTAACATTTGTAGCTATAGGACCAGTAATGAGATTAGCTGGTGATGGAATCACTGCAGGATTAATAGGTTTAATTAATACATTAGGACCAATAGGTGGAGCTATTTTTGGATTCTTCTATGCACCAATAGTTATAACAGGTATGCATCACAGCTTTACAGCCGTTGAAACTCAATTGCTAGCAGATATAGCAACAACAGGTGGATCATTTATTTTCCCAGTTGCAGCAATGTCAAATGTAGCACAAGGGGCAGCAGCTTTATCAGTACTTCTTGTTCTTAAAAATGATAATAAAATGAAAGGTATAGCATCAGCATCAGGTATTTCAGCTTTACTTGGAATTACTGAACCAGCTATATTTGGAGTTAATTTAAAATTACGTTATCCATTCTATGGAGCAATGATAGGAACAGCAGTTTCAAGTGCATATATAATGTTAACTAAAGTATTAGCATTAGCTCCAGGGGCTGCAGGTTTACCAGGTATAATATCAATAAGACCAGATTCAATGATAAATTATATAATAGGTATGGCTATTTCTATGGCTGTGGCAGTGGCATCTACTATTATTTTAGCTAAGACTACAGCAAAGAAACAAAACTTAGAAGTGGCATAATGTTATGAAGCTATAAATAGGAGGAATTAGATTATAATCTAATACCTTCTATTTTTGGCTTAATGATTTCAGTTTATTAGATTAATAGTTTATATAAAAGGAGAGAAATTTTCATGAAAGAGTGGACAAGAGAAGAACGTTATAGAACAATATTAGAAGCAAGTGATGAAGAAATGTCAGCATTAAAAGAAAAGGTAGATACTTGCCCATATAGACAAAAATTTCATATTCAGCCTACAACAGGATTATTAAATGATCCTAATGGTTTTGCATATTTTAATGGAGAGTATCATTTATTTTATCAATGGTTTCCTTTAGGGCCTGTACATGGAATTAAACACTGGTATCATGTTTCATCAAAAGATTTAGTACATTGGAATGATTGTGGCGTTGGTATTATTCCTAGTGAGTACTTTGAAAGTCATGGAGCATTTTCTGGTAGTGGATTAGCTGAAAATGATAAATTATATTTATTTTACACAGGAAATACAAGAAATGATAAATGGGAAAGACATCCATATCAATGTTTAGCTATTATGGATGAAGAAGGGAAAATAACTAAGCATCCAAAAGCTATTGTAGAAGAATTACCAGAAATATATACTGATAATTTTAGAGATCCTAAAGTCTTTAAGGAAAATGATAAATATTACTTTGTAATAGGAGCTGAAAGAAAAGAAGGAAATCTTGGTACTATAGCAGTATATGAATCAGCTGATTTAATAAATTGGAATTATAAAGGTGAAATAAAGACAAGCTTCTTTGGTAATGGATTTATGTGGGAATGTCCTGATTACATAAAGCTTGATGATAAAGGTGTTCTTATATTCTCACCACAAGGGTTAGAAGCTGATGGTGATAAGTACAGAAATATTTTCCAATCAGGTTATTTAATAGGTAATAAGATTAACTTTGAAACTTTAGAATTTAATCATGGAGAATTTAGAGAATTAGATAGAGGATTTGATTTCTATGCTCCACAAACTACAAAAGCACCAGATGGAAGATATATATTAGTTGGTTGGATGGGATTACCTGAAATAGCATACCCTACAGATGAAAATGGATGGGCACATTGTTTAACTATTCCAAGAGAGTTAAGTTTAAAAGGTGATAAACTACTACAAAAGCCAGTAAGAGAGCTTATATCATTAAGAAGAAATGAAAGAGCCATGACATATACTTTAAATAATGAGGAAACTATCATAGAAGATTTTAAGGAAAATGTATATGAAATGGAATGTAATTTTGAGAATATTACAGGCAAGAGAATAGGTGTTAAATTAAGAAAAGGACTAAAAGAAGAAACAGTATTTTACTATGATTTAGAAGAAAAGAAATTAGTTTTAGATAGAAGTAATTCAGGACAAGATTTTGCAGTAGAGTATGGTAGAGAAAGAAAATGTCCATATGAAGGTAAAAATTTAAAATTACAAATCTTTGTTGATACATCATCAATAGAGGTATTTGTTAATGATGGAGAAGAAGTATTTACAGCAAGAATCTTTACAGCTAAAGATAGTAGTAACATAAGCATTTTTGCCCATGGTAAGACAGATGTTAATTTAAAAATATGGGATTTATATTTAGATGAAAAATAGTATTTAATTAAAGAGCTATAATAAGTTTACTTTTTAAAAAGGAGCTTATTATGGCTTTTATTATTAATGTAATAAATAAGTTTATTGATTATAATTAAATATTGCTTAGATATAAAAATAAAGTTATAAAAGTGTATAAAAAATATACAAGTATTACTATAATTAATAGGTGTATTATTAAGGCCGGAGGAAAGTTAATAAAATGATTAGCATAGGAGAAAAGATTAGAGAAGCAAGAATTGCTAGAAATTTAACGCAAAAAGAGTTGGGAAACGTACTTGGATTAAATGAAGAAGTAATTATAAACTATGAAAATAATAAAATAAAATTAGATTTAGATAGGTTAATAGAGATAATTGATACTTTAGATATGAATTCTTCAGATATAGCATCTTTAATTGAGATAGATCAAAAACATTATAAAAATTTAAGAGATTATGAAAATAATAAGAGAGACGAATTTTACAAAAAGTATTCTGAGAAAGCCATAGCTGGGAAAAGAGCTAAAACTATTAATTCACAAGCAGCTTTGAAGGAATTGACGGAAGTATTAAATGAAGTGTTGGTAGGAAGATTAGATGCAATTTATAATGAAAGAGAAAAGATGTTCCAGCAAGGTAATTATGAAGAAGTTCAATTTAGAGACTATGAGATTTTTAAAAATAGATACTACAGTGAAATAAAAGAAAAGTTTTTTGAAGAAGTAAATAATAATGTGAAGAATACCATTGAAGATTCATTTAGCAATATTGAGTTATACATGAAGAATTATTTTAATGAAAAGAAAAATAATGAAATAATGAGAAGAAACATTAAAGCAGTTGAGACTTTTGTTATTCTTAAGGAGATTTTTAAGCGTAATGAAATTCAATGGGCCTTATTAGATATAACTAATAGAATAGAAAAAAGTCAGTCTAATAATTTCACAATAATAATAGAAAAAACTCAATATAAAATGGCTCTAGCTCTATTAAATATAATTGCTTTAAAAATTGATGGCACTACCAAAAGAAAAATATATAAATTAAACAATATTAAATTTAATGTCACTACAGAAGTCAAGGACAATGAAGAGGTATATAATTTAAAGAACTATAAGATTAAATATTACTTAATTGAAAATGAAAGAATTCCAGGATTGATAAAAAGAAATAAATAAGTAAAATAAGTAGGTGTAAATATTAACTGCTGGTTTAATTACTTTTAAAAATATTGTGTATGAAAGTAATTAAACAAAGTATGGAGGATTAAAATAATGATAGCAATAGGTGAAAAATATGATGAATTGGAATTTATTAAGTTTGGAGAAATGTTATTATTAAACCCAGATGAAAAACTAGAACAAGCTCACTTCTTTATTAAAGAAAAAGATGTAAAGATTAAGGAGTTAAGTAATAATAAATTTATACATTATGAAATGCGTTATTTTACAATAGGAAGAGTTACAGCAAATTTACTGTTAATTATATTTGATGACAATTATGAGAGCATTTATGGTCAATGGATTAATATATGTAATCCAATAGACAGAAGAAATTTTTTTGAGCTGAATTTTAGAGATGATATATATTTTGTTTTACTCTCTGAAAGTAATAGGGTTAAACATATAGAGATCTTTCAAAATCCGTTTAAGAGCAATATAAAGGAGATATTTAGAAAAATAGATAAAGATGAATTTTGGAGTCAAAAGGAATTTGAAATGGCAGTAAGCAGTTTTAATGGATACGAAAGCAAAAGAGAATTTTATGAGAAATTATTAGAAACTTAGTTACATGATTAATGGTTAGAAATAAAGAATGAAAGGAATTGAAAAATGACAGAGTAAATTGGCGAAATTTTTATAAGAAAAGGAAAATATGTTACATATGAAAATATAAACTTGAAAATTCCTTATAATGGACAAGTAAGCCTTCAGTATGAAATAGGTTAAGAAAATGACTTAATGTTCAATAAAGGGATAGAATTAGAGGAAGAAATCGTATTAGAGTTTAATGGAGGTAATTTGATAAAGAAAATTTAAAATGTTGATATGATTAGATTTACTAAAAAGCAGTACAATTTATTTGTAACTGCTTTTTGTTTATAGAACTAAATAATGAGAGAACAAATAAGGTTAAATTAAGAAAATTATTAAGTTAAACAACTGGTTTGAAGCATGAATCTAAACTAGTTGCCCATTTTACAATAAATGGATAGTGAGATAAAATGAATATATTATTACCAAATAGGGGGGATAGAGTGATAATGAGAGGAAAACTTAAATTTAGTTTTTTACTTATTTTAAGTGTACTGCTATTGGGTTGTACAAAATCTACTAAAGAAATTGAAAGTAGAAAAGAGAATACTAACGATAATATTACTGATATATCTAATGAAACTACAATTGAAATAGAAGATCATATTAGTATAGTAGAATTTAAGAAAAATGATGTAGACTTAAACGGATATGAATTGAAACAAACTGTAAAAGAAGATATTAATAATGATGTAATAGAAGATACTATAGAATTATGGACATATAGTGAAGGAGTATTTTATTCAGAATCAGGATATATAAGAATATTAGAAGGAAATACAGATGAGGTATTAACTAATATAAAATGTGGAATGGGAAGCTATGAAATAAAAAGTATTGCTGATATTAATGGAGATAAGGTTAAAGATATATGCATTTCATGTAATGGAGGAGGAAATGCAGTATCTTGGTCTGAGATATATGAATATAAAGATAAAGAATATAGTATGCTTGACTTATATAATCAAGTGCTAAGTAGTAATATGGAGGTAAAACCAGATTATAACTTTTGTTATTATGCAATGGATAAGGATACATTATTATATACTGGGATTCAAATACCGGAAGATAAAAGAGAGAAATATATTAATGTAATATATGATGCGTATGGAGCACCGCTAAGAGATTATACTATGTTAGGAAGTTCATTACCTTGTGAATTAAAAGATATAGATAATGATGGAGTAAGTGAAGTGTTAAATACATTTCTTGTGTCAGGAGACTGTCATGCAGATACATTGCTTAAAGTTGTTAAAATTATAAAATATATTGATGGTGAATATAAATTAATTGCAATACAGCAAGATGATTCACCGTTAGAAGAAGTAAATACAAATTTATCTATTGATGAAATAATTGATTTATTATATGAGAAATGCAATTTTAATAGAGATACTGTTAAATTAAAAGTGCCAAAAGAAGGATCAGCTTCAAAAGAATTAGTAGATAAAATAAAAGATAAGTATTACTATTTCTTTTGTAGTGATTGCTTTGATGGGGTAAATTATGCAAATAGGGATTATTTAATTATGGTAGACAAGGATACATTGCAGACTTATAAGTATTCTTCAATGGGAGAAATTACACCATTTATTAGTGATTAAAAATATAATTATTAAGTAGCAAAAATTAAAAAATATATATTAATAAACAAAGAGAGTACCTATAAAAATGTAGGTGCTTTTTTTATGTAAAATATGGAAAAAGTAAATTATAATATATAGTATAAAGAAAGTATGAAAGGAAGATGGTGAGAAAGTGGATTATAATTTTAAGGTAGGATCACATAATAAGCTGTTAGCTGATATAACATGCTACTCAGATAAAGAAAGAACAAAAGTTGTAAAGACATTTAAATCATTTAAAGAAGTAAGGGAATGGTTAGGTGTAAAATCAGTTGGTAATTCTTTAGAAAATGCTAGTGAAAAAGGTACTTTAAGTAGAGGTTATTATTGGAGAGTAGAGGGAACATCAGATTACAATGATGAAGCAGGAACAACTGTAAGTACTCAAGAAGAAATGCAAGAAAAAATTACAGTAGAAACACCTTTAAATATGATTTTATATGGGCCTCCTGGTACTGGAAAGACTTACAATACAGTAAATTATGCAGTAAGCATTGTAGAAAAGAAACAAATTGATAATGTTGTAGAAGAAGCTAAAGAAAATAGACAGGCTGTATTTAATAGATATAAAGAATATTTAAGTGGAAATAAGATTGTCTTTACTACCTTCCATCAAAATTATAGCTATGAAGAATTTATTCAGGGGATTAGAGCAAACACCAATAATAATGAAGGTTTATCTTTTATTAAGGAAGATGGAATATTTAAAAATATAGTAGATATAGCTAAGGATGATCCAGATAATAACTACGTAATTATCATAGATGAAATCAATAGAGGTAATATATCTAGAATATTTGGTGAACTGATAACTTTAATAGAAGAAGATAAGAGAATAGGTAGAGAAAATGAAACAATAGTAACTTTGCCATCTAAAGAATTATTTGCAGTACCACTTAATTTATATATTATAGGAACAATGAATACAGCTGATAAGTCAATAGCTCTTATTGATATTGCACTAAGAAGAAGATTTGATTTTATAGCCATGTATCCGGATTATAATGTAATACCTGATTTTAGACATATATTAAAACCTATTAATGAAGCAATTTATAAAAGCAAGAGAAGTGCAGATTATTTAATTGGACATGCTTTCTTTGCTAATAAATCTATAGACGACTTAGAAAATATTGTGAATAAAAAGTTAATACCTTTATTAAATGAATATTTTTATAATAATGAAAATGAAGTTGTAAATATATTAGCTAAAGGTGGAATCAATGTAGAAATGAATATGGATACTTTCCAATTAGAATATAGAGGGTTAGTGTAGTGATATATGAAATTAAGAGAGTTTGGTGAGTATAAAGAATTTGATAATGAAAAAATAGACGGGTTTAAAAAGTATATTGAAGAAGCCTGGAATAAAAGATATTGTTTATATGATGATAATGAATTTGATAGCTATAAATATATTAATAGACAGCAATTTTTAATCTTTGATGGAAATAAAATTAAAGCTAAAAATTATGTAGGCTTTATTTCATATGAGGATGTAGATATTACAATTTATCCTAAGGTCTTCGGGGAAAATATAGATGAAAATATTTTAGATCAATACCTAATGACAAATTTAATATATTGGATGAGAGAATCTAAAAGAATAAAAATACCACTAATAGATACAGAAATGGATTTGCAAAAAAATGATAGTTTTTTAGAAATGTTAATTCTTATTTTTAGTAAATATACCTTTAATTTAATATATTTAAAACCATATAATTGTTATGAGGAAGTTGAGAATGAAGTAACTTATTTAAAAGGTAGGTTAAATATAAACAAGTATTTAAAAGAAAATATAACTACTGGTAAATGGGATAAATTTAATACCATATATGAGCCTTTTATTTATAATAATAGGTTTAATCAAATAATTAAGTTTGTTACAAGAAAGTTATTAAATATTACTAAAAACATAGATAGTAAGGATTTACTAAATAAAATTATCTTTATCTTAGATGAAGTAGATGATATATATTGTAATGAATATAGTTGTCAGGAAGTTAAATTAAATAGATTGCAAAGTGACTATGAAATAGTACTAACTCTTTGTGATATTTTCTTAAAAAATACATCGTTATCAAGACGTAATCAGGAAGATAAAATAGATTTCTGTTTCTTAATACCAATGGAAGTTTTATTTGAGGATTTTATATTTAATTTTATAGAAGCAGAGTTTAAGGGTAAATATAAAGAAATAAAATTTCAAAAGAGTGATTTATATTTGGCACAAGTTATTGTAGATGATATGGAGTGTAAAAATGTATTTAGACTTAGACAAGATATATATTTAAAAAATTTAAATGATAAGGTAATCATTATAGATACTAAATATAAGAAGTTAAATGTAAATGAAGAAAATAAGTATGGTATAAACCAAAGTGATATGTATCAAATGTGTAGTTATGCTTTAAGGGGAGGCTATAATAATCTAGCATTAGTGTACCCTAGAGTAGATTGCTTCCATAAGGATATTAAGTATAGGATAAATAGTGCTTTTAATGAAGAAGTAATAGAAATAAAGGTTATTATTATAGACTTTGTTTTGGATTATCAAAGTTTTATTAAAAGTAGGAGTGAAGAGTTTGAATTATATGAAGCTAATGATAATAAAATTAAATATGAGTTAGGTAAATTATAAAATAAATTAGTATAAATAATTATAAAAAGAGCAGTTGTGAATTTTTTTGCAACTGCTCTTTATTCTAAAATAAATAATAAAAGAGCAATATCTAAAGAAAAATCTATAAGACCAGTTACACTAAAAAAAATTAAGTAGTATTACCTCTTTTCAAAGACACAGGTAAAATAATTTTTTTCTCAATATAACTATCTTTTTTATTAATAAGATTAATTAATGTTTTTACAGCTTCCTTAGATAAGTCCTTAATAGGTTGTTGTATTGTTGTTAAAGTAGGATAAGTAAGAGCACAAATAGATAAACCATCATATCCCACAACCTTTACATCATTAGGAATATTTTTATTACGTTTAATTAACTCCTTAATTGTAGCTAAAGCAATAGTATCAGTGGCAAATATACCATCAATATCAGGATTATTATCAAGTGCTTCTTGGATAATTGAAGAATAATCTAAAAAAGAGAAGAAATTAATAGGTAATTCTACTGTATTTACTTTAATATTTTTTCTTTCCAATGTGTCATTAAAAGATTTATGACGGTCATTAGATGGAGTAGGTACTTTTAAGCTTCCAGAAAAGTGAAGAATATTAGTGCAACCACAATTTAATAATTCAAGTGCTGCTAATTTACCACCTTCTATATGATCTGAACATACAATAGGAATATCATCTCCTAAATATCTATCTAAAGCAACAATTGGTAGATTTAGATTTAAATAATCTTCAATTTTTAAAGTATGGCTACCTATTATAATTCCATCTACTTGATTTCTTAAAAGCATATTTATATATTCTTGTTCTCTACTACTACTATTATATGCATTACAAAGCATTAACTTATATCCTAATTTATATAATTCTTCTTCTATATACCTAGTTTCTTCAGCATAGAAAGGAGTACTAATGTCAGGTAGGATTAAACCAATTATATTAGACTTCTTTTTAAATAAACTTTTAGCAATTTCATTTGGTTGATAATTTAAGTCTTTCATAGCATTAAAAACTTTATCTTTGGTGGCTTGTGAAATATAGCCTCGATTATTCATTACTCTGGATACTGTAGAAACAGATACACCCGCTTTAATAGCTACATCCTTTATATTTGTCAAATTACTCACCTCTCCTTATATCTTAATATCCAAAAAGTAGCATTGTCAATTAATAGAAAAAAATAAAAAATAAAAAATATTATATGCAAACCGGTTGACATATTCCAAAATTTGGGTTTATAATATAAATGTAAACATTAACAATGTATATAATAATATGCTAACCGATTAGCATATGCAATAAAAATATGAGGTGGTATAAATGTTGAGAAGAGGAAAGATATTGTCTTTAATTTTAACTGTAGGAATGTTATCAGCTAATATTTATGGATGTTCATCATCAAATAATGCTACAGAAGATGGTGTGGCAAAGATAACTGTTTGGACTCAAGAGGGACAAGTTGTTGAGCAAGAATATTACAAAAATGCAATAGAACAATTTAATGAATTATATGCAGGTGAAATAGAAGCTAGTTTACAAATGATACCAAGAGGGAATGGGTATGAATACGAAAATAAAATAAATGCAGCAGCAACTTCAGGTAGCTTACCAGATATTATAGCTATGGATGGTCCATCAGTTGCTAACTATGCAGATTCAGGAATAATAGTTCCAATTGATGAATATTTCACAGAAGACAAGCTAGAAGATTTTGTTCCGTCAATAATAAAACAAGGAACAGTTGATGGACAATTATATGCACTAGGAGCAGCAGAATCTACTGTGGTTTTATTCTACAATAAGGATGTTTTAGATGCAGCAGGAATACAAGCTCCAACTACATTAGAAGATGCTTGGACTTGGAAAGAAGTATATGAAATATCTAAAAAATTAAAAACTAATGATATGTATGGAATTAATTTAGATTGGGATTTAGGTGAAGGTCAAATTTATGCATTTGCTCCAATGATATGGTCAAATGGAGGAGAGTTACTTTCAGAAGATGGTAAAAAAATTGATGGATATTTAAATTCTGATAAATCCATTGAAGCATTAGAGTTTTATCAAAAATTTGCAGTAGAAGGATTAATAAATCTTCAACCATTACCAAATGATTTTGAAGAAGGAAAATCAGCTATGTATTTAATGGGATCATGGGAAATTCAGACAATAGAAGAAAGCTATCCAGATTTTAACTATGGTATAACATACTATCCTAAATTCTCTGAAAGTAGTAAAGTAGTTTCACCATCAGGGGATTGGTGTTTTGGTATTACTTCGGGTTCAGAAAACCAAGAAGCAGCAGCTAAGTTACTTGAATTCTTAACATCAGCAGAAGAAGTAGAAGAGTATTGTTCAGCTATAAGCAAACCACCAGCAAGAATATCTGTATTTGATAATATGGAAGAATATCAAGATGAAAATAAAAAGGTTATAAAGGAGCAAGTAATAAATACAGCACATCCAAGACCAATTTCAACATCTTATCCAGTATTATCAAGTGAATTTGCATCAGCATTACAAGATATAAGAACTGGGGTAGACGTTAAAGACGCTTTAGCTAAAGTAGTTACTCGTTTTAATGAGGATATAAAGAGAAATAATTAATATATAAGTAATGAGAATTATGGCTTTTAGTCATAATTCTCTTAGAAAGGTAGGTATTGTATTAATGCTAACAATTAAGAGAAATACAGAAATTAAAACAGATGTAACTTTAAAAAAATCAATGAGTAAAGAAGCAGTAGCAGGAATGTTATTTGTCTTACCAGCAGTTATATTTATTGGTGTATTTTTAGTGTTACCGGCCATACTTGCTTTTGGATATAGTTTTCAACAATATAATATGCTAAAACCAGCACAAAAAGTTTTCATTGGATTAACAAATTATATAGATGTTTTAAAGAATCCAGCTTTTTATAAGAGTTTGTTTAATACAGTATATTTTGCAGCAATTGTAGTACCGCTTCAAACTATAGTTGCATTAGGATTAGCATTATTAGTTAATACAAAGTTAAAAACATCAAAGGTGGCACGTATTTGTTTCTTTAGTCCTGTGGTTACATCCATGGTTGTTGTAGCTATATTATGGACATTCTTATATAACAGAGATAGTGGTCTTATAAATTCACTTTTAAATTCTATAGGAATACAATCACAGCCTTTCTTATTAAGTGAGAAACAAGCTATGAATTCTATTATATTCATGTCTATATGGCAAGCTGCTGGATATCAAATGATGATATTTTTAGCAGGTTTACAAGATGTTCCAGGAGATCTATATGAAGCAGCTAGCTTAGATGGTTGCAATTGGTGGGAAAAATTTAAAAATGTTACATTACCATGTATAAAAAATGTATCAAGTTTTGTAATTTTAATTACTACTATCCAAGCTTTTAAATTATTTACACAGCCTTATATAATGACAGGAGGCGGCCCTAATGAATCAACAAAAACACTTGCATATATGATATATGAACAAGGGTTCCAATATAGGAATGTTGGATACTCATGTGCAATAGCAGTAATTTTCTTCTTAGTAATATTACTAGTATCAGGTGTTGTGAAAAAGGTATGTAATGTAAATGGAGATTAGGGGGGAAGGATTATGAAAAGAAATCAAAAAAGGACTTTAAGTAAAGTTTTAGCATATATATTTCAAATAAGTTTATCATTAATATTTGTATTACCATTAGTATGGATGATTGTATCATCATTAAAGCCAGAGGCAGATTTGTTTAAAGATATGAGTTCTATAGCAACATTTTTTGTATCTAATCCATCATTAGATAATTATAAGGAAATGCTATCTAGATCATTAGTATTAAAAAGTACACTAAACAGTATGATATATATTGTATTAATACTTCTAATAGGTATACCTGTTAATGCCTTATGTGGATATGCGTTAGCAAGATTAAGGTTTCCAGGAAAGAACCTCATACTAAGTGCAATTATTGCATTATATATAGTTCCTTTTGAAACAGTTGTATTACCATTATATTTAGTAAGTAATACATTAAAAATTACAAATACATTCTTTGCATTATTTCTACCTTTTATAGGTAATTGCTTTAATATATTTTTATTTAGGCAGTTTTTCATGTCTCTTCCAAAGGAATTAGAAGAAGCAGCTAGTATTGATGGATGTGGAGTGTTAGGGACTTTTGTAAAAGTAGTATTACCTAATACAAAGCCAGTAATAGCAACAGCAACAGTATTAACAATTGTAACACATTGGAGTGATTTTATGTGGCCTTTAATGGCAGTAACATCACCAGAACATAAAACAATTCAACTTGCTATACAAGGATTCTTTACAGATCCACCAGTAAGATATGCTCCAATTATGGCAGCATTAGTATTCTCAACAATTCCTATATTAATAGTATATTTATTATTACAAAAATACTATGTACAAGGTATTATGTCTAGTGGAATTAAAGGATAAAGAAAAATTTATTTTAGAGAGGTTTTAATATGGCAAATAATCATAAGGAGAAATTAGAACAAGCACAGAAATATGTAGATTCAATAAAAAATCAAGTAGCATTAAGTAAATATAGGCAAGGATATCATTTCATGGCACCAGCATCATGGATTAATGATCCAAATGGATTTATTCAGTATAAAGGTAAGTATCATTTATTTTATCAATATAATCCATATGATTCAAAATGGGGATCAATGTATTGGGGACATGCAGAAAGTGAGGATTTAATTAAGTGGAATCACTTGCCAATAGCTTTAGCTCCTAGTGAATTTTATGATGATGATAAAGATGGAGGATGTTTCTCAGGTAGTGCTGTAGATGATAATGGCGTGTTAACGTTAATGTATACAGGTACCACTACTAGTGAAGAGGGAACAGTTCAAGTTCAATGTATTGCTACAAGTGATGATGGAGTAAATTTTGAAAAGTTTGAAGGAAATCCAGTAATATTACCTAACTTTATTGAAGGAAATAGAGATTTTAGAGATCCTAAGGTTTGGAAAGAAGGAGACCTTTGGTATGTAGTGATAGGAACTACTAAAAATAATGAAGGAAGAGCTTTATTATATAGTTCATGTGATTTAAGACAATGGAATTTTGTAAGTGTTTTAGCAGAATCCCATGGTGAGCTAGGAAGTATGTGGGAATGTCCAGATTTCTTTAAGATTGGAGATAAACATGTTTTAATGCTATCACCAATGGAGCTTGGAAGTACAATTACAATGTATTTAGTTGGAGATATGGATTACTCTACAGGAAAGTTTACATGGACTCAAAAAGGAAAAGTAGACTTTGGATTTGATTTTTATGCTCCACAATCATTAGTAGATGATAAGGGTAGAAGAATAGTAATAGGTTGGGCTAATAGTTGGCCTTGGATGAAATGTTTTACTGATTTTGGCCCTAATATGGAAGATAAGTGGAATGGTGCAATGTCTTTACCTAGAGAGGTTAAACTTGATGAGAGAACTGGTAAGTTAAAGTTTATACCAGTGGAAGAGATTAGAGATTATAGAAAAGAAGAAAATAAAGTTCAGTTAAATACTCTTAATGGAAGTAAGGATATAATAATTAGCAATAAAGATAGATATGAAATGTTATTTAATATTGATTTAAAAGCTACAACTGCTAAGGAACTAATTATTAAATTAAGAGAAAATAAAAAGGGTGTAGCTATTTTAAGGTTAGATATTAAAAATAAAAAGTTAATATTTGATAGAAATAATTGTGATGGTTACAATAAAGGAATCAAGAGTTGTGATTTAGATTTATTTGAAGATACATTATCTGTGAATATATTCTCAGACAATATATCTATTGAAGTATTTACTGATGATAATAAAGTAGCTATGTCAAATAACATTTATCCATTAGAATGTAGCAATAAAGTAAATTTAGAAGCTGTTGATGGAGAAATTGTATTTAATAGCTTTGATATTTGGACAATTGAAGTGTAATAAATAAGTATTAGATTATTAAGTGAAAGATGCAACAGGAGCAGGTGATGCATTTATAGGTGCAGTTTTAGCTCAGATATTAAATGAACCAGATAAGAGTATTGTAGAAATTGTTAAGTTGGCTAATGTAGTTGGTGGATTAACAACAACCAGAATAGGGGCTTTAGAATCTATACCAACATGGAATGAAGTTTTTGAATATATAAAATAAAATATGAAAGTTAAAGTAATGTAAAGTGGTTAGTGATAAATCAGTTAGTATTTATGACTAACCACTTTTATGTTTAAAAATTTAATATTTTGGATACGAAAAAAATGGCGACATATTCCAAAGATTGTTGACAAATTACGACAAGATTTCAAGAGGGAGTTTGCTATAATTATATATGTTTATAAAAAATACTAGGAGAATAATATTTTGAAGCAATATGAGAAATTTTTAATGAAGCAAAATGAAGTATATACATTATATAAGAATTATACAAGTGATATTATGCAGGCATTAAAAGAAAAATATATGAAAATAACAAACTAAAAGAAAATATAAACATAAAAGAGACGTATAAGTGTTATTCTGATTATGCAGTTATGTATAATAAAGGTATTAATAAATATCTTAATGATAATTTTGAAGTGAAAAATAGAGAAATATTTATAAAAGTTAAAAAAGATAATGAAGTTAAATATATTTGTACACTTGTTAATGCATGTATTAAGTGTAATTTACCTTAGTTAATGAATGACAGTATGATTTAGAAGAATTATTAAAAATAAAATTATGAGGTGGATGAGAATGAGTAATATAGAAAGAAAAATGGAATTAGCAAAAGAAGCAGTTGAATTAATAAAAGAATTTGGAGAAGAAGCATCTATTGTAGGAGATAATCCTATTAAATCAATAGAGATTAAAGAAGATGGGTCAATAATTGAAATAGATCATGAGTATGATGGATTAGAAGAATATCAACTTTCAAAAATAAGCTCAATATTTTTAAGTGAAATGAGAGGGTGGGGACCATGTTCTGCAGGATTTTATGAAGCCATAAGTTTAGCAGAAGATGATTTAGAAGATGAGTTTAAAAGTTTAAGTAAGACAGAATTTAAAGAATATGTTGGTAACTTAAAATATGCAGAATATAGGTGTGAGGAAATATATATAAGATTAGAAGCAATTGAAAAGGAAGCAAAAGAGTTAGTATAATAAAATTTAACTATATTAATTATTGAAGAGGATATCTAGTATGTGATTAGGAAAACATTTACTGGATATCCTCTTTATTATTTTAATTAATTTTAGTTAACTATATTAAAATTAAAACACTTTATAAAAGTAGTTAATTTAATTGAAATTTAAAGTATTATGAAAATAGCACCTAATAATAACAAATATATAGATAAAAGTATTAAATGCAATAATATACTATGAGTCATAGTGATAATGTTCGACAAAGAAGTTGTTCGTAATAAAGTATAATTAAGAATGATTAATGCTAATTATTAAGATTTTATAATAGTTTAATTTAGCTAAATTTTTATGTACTATGTTAAGCAGTATGAGAAGAACAGCAGCGTGTATTGATTCAGATACTAATAAGATAGAGAGAAGAATTATAATTAAGCAATTTACTGATGGAGAAATTGATTTTTTTTTCAATTATGGAGTATTAACAACAGGCTTTGATGCACCTAAAACTAGAAATATTGTAATATGTAGACCTATAAATAGTACTATATTATATTAAAGAAATATGATTATCCACCAGATAAATTCAAGAAGGTATTGGAGGTATTTTCTAGATAAGCTAAACTAATGTGTTGGAATTGTTAATTTTAATTATGAAGGATATGGAGTGGTAGCAGAGAATAAAAGTAAATATAAGGCATAGTAAGAATAGAATGAGATTTAAAAAGTCTCACTCTATATATTAACTTATAATATATAATAAGTATGTATATGTAAGTACTGATAATACTGAAGATGCTTTTAGAATGTTTACTATATTAAATAATAGGGGAATACCATTAACAAGTGCTGATATTATTAAATCTTAAAATATTGGAGAATTAAGTAGTGATAGAGAAGTAAAAAAGTATGCTGAAATTTGGGAAGATATCGAAGGAAGATATGGAGAAGGTTTTGATAGATTTATTCAATTTATAAGAACTATTTTAGTTAAAGAAAAAGCTAGAGCAAATTTGTTAGATGAATTCAATCAAAAGATTTATTCAAAAGGGATAATTTCTAAAGGAAAAGAAACACTAGATTTAATTTATAAATATAGTGAAATTTTTGATAATATCATTGATTTACAAGATGCATCTCTTTCTAATGAGTATAAGAATTTAATAACTATAATGAAAATTGGGTTTAGGTCAGAAGATTGGATTCCACCAGTAATGTATTATTATAGTAAATTTAAGTATGAAAGATTAGAAGAGTTTTTGAAGTTACTTGAATTTAAATTTGCTGGCGATTGGATTTGTGGAATAACTCCAACAGTAAGTGGTCTTATGTCAATATTTTGGACACAAAAAGTCAAACTTTTTTATGCTGCACTT